>Ga0307517_10000153_pt1 | contig 109972 bp, 141 predicted proteins | sample 23_EM_MG_FD_194515 | JGI IMG/M metagenome (GOLD analysis project Ga0307517, IMG submission 194515) | Populus trichocarpa ectomycorrhiza microbial communities from riparian zone in the Pacific Northwest, United States - 23_EM | ecosystem: Host-associated > Plants > Roots > Unclassified... | reverse complement strand
CCCCCCCCCCCCCCCCCCCCCCCCCCCCCCCCAACCCAGACAGCGGTTACCCGTGGGAATTGGAAATGAAGCCGAAATGATCACAAGACACGATCCGCGCCACGTGCTATGACATGGCCCATTCCCTCTCATCAGAGTGCACTCCATTGAAGCACGCATACGATTCGTGTTTCAACGCGTGGTTCGCAGGGTACCTAGAACCAACTCTCACCCCACATCAACAGCGCGAGAAGGACAAGAACCCTCGGGAGTACCAGAAGCAAAAAGCCGAGGAATACCAGCAGAAATGCGGCAAGGTCTGGGAGAGTTACAAGGAATGCGTCCAGGTGAGTGTCCCGAACGCGCGCGGGGGATGATTTCCCTCTGTTTGAGACGTCATGCGTGTTCTTTCTCGCTCACCACGGGTCTACCGCGCTTCCAGAAGGCGATCAAGGATAAGGGCCTGAACGAGGTCCTGGACCAGGCTCGGGAAGAGAACCCTCTACGGGAACCTCCACCGCCGCTAGACATACCCTCACACGGTGGTCCCCCCGCCAATTCGAAATGACCTCCTTACCCGAGAAATCTCGGTTACAAAGTGGGAGATCCACGGTTCCAACCGTGAAAGTCCGTGACCGTTGTTCCAACGACACCGGTTTCTCTCCTCTCTGTTCGAATTTCAATCGCTAATGGTCCCTGTTCCAGCCTCATATTCGGTTCTACAAATTCACCGTCAGTCTCTGTCGCCCTGATGTGCGGCTACTACCCTAAGACACGAGTTTATTTAATGACATTCATCGCTCACTCCGAAGCGCACATGTGACCAGGAGAACGCACTGAAGATTTCTTCATAAAAACATACGACGGCCCCCATCTACCAAGTTATGATTGACGTTCCCTGCAAGCACCACATTGGGTGTTCTGTGAGTCGGTAACGCCTCCCCGATTATACCGGATGCAGTGTTCGCTTCTGCACACATAACGCGGCTGGAATTCGAAGCCAGAGCTGTTATTCCCATCTGATGTCGAACCGATGGCAGAAGTTAGGATTACCTTACCGTACCTATGATAAAAAAAAACCGACAGGACTAATACAAACACTTCGGGACTCGTATCACAACGGGTATGAAAGCACACAGATAGGAGGGTAGGAATACAAAAATGACGAGTGTCCCGGTGTAAATCGCGAAAACAAATGACCGATTGTGTTGTGATGGGAAGTGGGGAGGATGTAAAACACTTGAATGGGCCATGTAAATGAAACCGAATAAGACCTGGGCTTGAAGCCAAGATAAACCTAGTGTATGGGAGAGAGAGAGAGAGAGAGAGGGATAGGGAGAAAACTTTTTCTTTCAATAAGGAACGAATTGAGGCCGGACTAGAATATCTTCATTGTACGAATGCGAGAGCCCCTCATTCGATGTAAGGAAGTGTTCGCCGCTGCCCCCCATCACGTATACCTGACTGGAGTTCTCATCAAAGGAACAACCCATCGGCAACGGCAGGGGAGTCTGGTCAAATTGAGGATATTGAATTGAACGAGGGACGCAGTATGCTTGGAAGTGAGTGGGTCTACAGGTAACGTTGGTCAGTGACACATGAAATGCTATAATGACAAAGGAAAAACACGTACCGGTCGTATCCAAATTCTCCGGCAACGAAGTTGTTATCGTACGTCCCTGCTTGGTAGTCTAACAAAGGCGTGGACTGGGATGAGGATGAGGCAGGTGACGAGGAGGTAGATTCGAGGGCAGGGATCTCGTCACTTCCCGGGATAGAGATGGACAAGAGAGGTCCGAGCTGTGGGTAGCGCATGGGTTGCGGAGAGAGGACGGAGGCGGGTGGAGCGTTGGTCGATTGGTCGAGAGATGCTGAGTGGATGGAAAGCATGTATGGAGCCCCGGTGAGCCGAATGACCGAAGAAAATTCGCCATCGTAGGGATCGCCGTGGATCAATTCAGCAGCTGTAGAAAAGTCCGCCTCGGAATCCGGCTCCAATTGCAACACATCCAGGACAGGTGAACACGGCGACGAGCAGTGGGCATCGTCCAAAGGGGATTCTGCCGGGATGAACTGGGACGAGGTGTATCTGGTGACCGAACGGGAGGGTGTGTGATGGGGCCGGCGGCCGAGACTGGTGCTCGAGACGGAACGCCTGACACGCTTGGGATCGTCAACGTATACACAAGTGTGTCCACGAGCGAGGCAGCGTTCACAGGATGGACGGGTTCCGCTGCACTGGGCGCAAGATGCCGAATGTCAGGACGATTGAAATACTTGTCCGACTCGGCAAATGGAACGAACCTTGGCCTTGCGCTCACGGCACTTTTTGCACGCCTGGGAGGTGCGCTGGTTTTTCACGGGTGTGGGAGATCGCAGGAAGACGCAGGCGCCTTCGGGACCGGGGAGGGTGCCGTACTCGTAATTGTGATAATTGTTCCCCCAAGGCACATTGTACGGGATCAAATTCCAGCAGTCGTCGAGCTCGTCCTGGGAGGACTGGGGAAAGGTTGGGCTGACCGGGGAGGAGATGGTGTCGACAGAGGAGATGGAGGGACAGCGAGGACGGCTGATCTCAGTGGCGTGCTCGTGGTCTGGGGAGAGATCAAGAAGGGGGACGGAGAGGTCCGGAGTAAACTCTGAGCAATAGTCCTCGACCTTGAGAGGGAGAGAGGGGAGAGAGGCAGGGAGAGACATTGGTTCAGAGCTGGAGAGAGAGAGACAGGGGAGAGAGGACGGAGGGATTTGGAGGGCACTAATATATGGACGTGTAGTGATCGAGAGGAAGATTGGCTCGCAAATCTTGGAGGGAGTTAGTCGGGTAGTCGACGCGAGATTTCGAGTGTAAAATGTTTCAAGTGAATCGATTTGGCAAGGCGCATCCGCTCTCTTTGTCGAATGAGAATCGCCCGTCACATCCATGGGCGTCTTTCGATCATGGATTTGAAAACTCTAAGTCGTCACACCTGTTGTCACGTTTCTTCTCCACCGAATTTCCATCCTCTTTTTCATATTTTATTTTATTTTATTCACATGAAACCATCTGTGCCTAAGACGATGGATCGTGCAGGACAGCCAATAGGTATCTTTCCGCTGAAACACACACGAGTCAGCCAATCCACGAGAGACCAATTGCGTGCGTACTGGGAGAGATCATCAGCTCGTGTCTCTTGGTCCTAATCCTCAGAAACCGTATCTCATCCTGCAAGAGAGACCATCAGTTCTCCTCCACACAGAGGGCGAGAGAACGTGAGACTCGCCCCTTCGTTCTGTTCCCCACTGATCTCCTCCAGTCCAGTCTGAACCCCATCCACGATTCTTTCGATCACCCCTGCGTATTTCTTGCCCTGGTCCCCCTCAAACACGACCCCCGAATGCTTGATTATGCTGACCGTCCCTCCTCGCGATAAGACCATGTATCCCAACACCGACCGGTGTCCGCTCAACATCGTCAGCGTCTGTTCGATCTCAGGCGGCGTAGTTGTGTTGGCGTTTGACGCCCCCGTTGGGACGGAGATGAATGATGTGGAAGCTGCAGCCTGTTGCCGACGCCCCAGTCAGTGACCAGCACTGCAACGCGTCCCACGACCCAATGCTTTCATAGAGAGGGCGACTGACCATTCAGTGAGCGGTCGCGATCAACTGGTCGAGTTATGTAATCCCACGGTCCACAGAACACCCGCCGAGTTATTTCGATATCCACCAACCGTGTGGGAGCAAAAGAAAAAAAGGGGCGACCCACACCCAACTGTGACCGCTACCCTGCACTAGTCGCATCCCGCTTTGACGGGCCAGACGAAACTTGCCGAAAATGCCTACGCGCCGCACGTTTTTTTTTCTCATCCCAGTACCTCAGGTGAAAATACAGAGGGACACGGTCTAGCCTCAAAAGCCCTGCCTGGGAAATCCCCTCGTCACATCACTCCACACCGAGATGTGTAACCTTGTTGCGAAGCGTGGACGTGAGAGTCGCCTCACATGTTCTCCCTTGACAACAACCCAACATCTATCCCCCTGAGACCACAGTCGCTCATCGCGGCGTCACGGCGCCTACGGAAGAAATCCGGGGTTATCCTCGACATGTGCCCTCTGCCAAAAAGTAGTCCCCTGGTCGCTTCTACCGGCCACTGCTGATCTACCATATCATCGCCGATGCTATATTCAATAATGGAGAAAGTCGGTCGAAAAGTTTGGTAGAACCGACTTGAAGGAGATAAAGTTTAAGGAACTGCGCAGGGTTCAAGTTCCTGAAGGTCCATTCGGACCCCCCGAGATAGGAACACACGAAGCTCCCTGAGTTGAATCCATGACGAACCCGAACGCGTTATTCAATATGCCTTCGGGATGCGGCGCAGTCGACCGTGGATACGTTTATGCGGGGATATGGGATCTGCGGGGGTTCTCCATAGCATACTTGGCGAAAACCGGTAACATCGTGCTATGGACAATCTTCAATGCCCTCGAGCGTGACTCAACATCAGGCCATGCACCCGTTCACCTTTAAATATGGAGGTACTCACCCATTTATACACCCGCAGGCTGTCTATTCAGCGGTAGGAACTGGGTAACCGGGGCGCAATCATTAGGCTCCAACAAGGTAAAACATACGGAAAAACGTGCGGTTGATCCTGGTGAATACAGGACGTCGTTCCGAAGGCTGGCTTTTTTCGTCCGTGCATTGTGAACCGCTTGCAGGGCCCGAACTCGTGATGTATCACGAGGACCCAGCTTTATGTAAACTGGGGTCAATGCATCCAAAATCATCGCCAATTTCCCGTGATCGTGGCCCCCTCGATGCTGATCTGTGGTAGCTGAGCTGTGGTGCGCCTTAGAAGACGGGGCCAGTGATTGATCGTCTCAACGGAACGACACGACGTTCTGGCCATAACCCAATGAAAGCATAAAGAAATTGCCCGGGCTGTGATGAGTATTTTGGGTCGCAAGACCTTATGGGGCTATTCAATCCGGTTCCAGTGCGGCGAAGCCGGTCACGAACCCGAGCTTCAGCGAGCGAAGGGCTCCCAGAGAGATTTTTTGTCGTCAGTTGCTGGATCGTGGCGGTTCATGCATGGATTGGAAGTGAGTGACAAACTCGGACACGGCTCGCTCGATGCCGATCACTAGATCACTCGCATCGCTTCATTTAGAATCACCTAGGGGAACGCATCGCACGACGACCGCAAACTTTCGTTGGCCCAGTCCGACTTCCGAACCGCAGAATCGAGAGACGAAAAGAAGGGTCGACTGTGTTGCATCGTATTGGATTCCATGAGCTCTCAAGGAGGACTGTCGCGTCGGAGGGTGGCCAACCAGTCGACTTCGTCTGCAACCCTCACCGACTCGAGTTCGAACCAGGACTCGCGAAATGGCACCACGAACGCTTCACCCAACCAAACGCAACCCCAATCCCACTCTCACGCCGGCTCCGCTTTTCGGGGAGGAGGAGGAATCGCGTATGATCCCAGAGATCTGGATATGACCGAGGAGGATGGCAAGGGTGGCAAAATGCCGAGGCTGACGATCATGGAGGAGGTCTTGTTGCTAGGCTTGAAGGATAAGCAGGTATGTCCCACCCTTTTTTTTTTTCTTCCTCCCTTCACTTCTCTCCGTGGAACCGGCGGTCCGAGCCCGCAGAAGTTTCCATGCACTACGCTTCTTGTCCGATTGTTACGGCCATCCTGATGTGTCACATGTGCTTCTTAGGGATACCTTTCATTCTGGAATGACAACATATCATATGCCCTGCGAGGGTGCATTCTCATAGAACTGGCGCTACGCCGCCGCATCGCGCTCGTCAAGGACCCCAATCGTCGGCGGCTACCCACATCCGAACGATTGGTGGAGGTCTTGGATGACAAAATCACGGGCGAAACCATTCTCGACGAGGCACTCAAAATGATGAAAGCTCAGGAAGGTCCCGATGGCGAGAGAATGTCGGTCGGTAGTTGGATAGATCTCATGAGCGGTAAGTCAGTCTCGAATTGCTTGCATCGTCAAGTCGTCAACTTTCCTAATCGGCATTCGGGTTCGCGTCTCGTCACACTTCCGCGTTCCGTCAGGGGAGACATGGAATCTCATGAAGATATCATTCCAGCTGAAACAGGTACGGGAGCGATTGCTCAAGGGGTTAGTGGACAAAGGAGTGCTCCGAACGGAAAAGCGAAACTTTCTCCTTTTCGATATGGCCACACACCCGGTGGCTGACGTGCGGACAAAAGACGGGATTGTGGACAGAGTCGTCAGCTTGTTGACAGCGACAACTGCCACAATCCCTGACCGAGCGCTTGATAAGGAGGGGACTCAATGTAGAGTGATGAGGGTGGTCTGTCTCGTCTGCGCGGCCTACGCCGCCAGCGTGTTGGACAACGCGTTCGGCAGGCTGACTTACGAAGACCGGGAGGCTGCATTTTCGAGATGTGACGAAATCATGACAGAGTTTTCAGTGTGGCCATTGGGAACCGGTACCGGTTCCGGACCTACAAGTTCCCGGCGGGCGAGCAGGATCGCGGTTGGCGGAGGAAGCAGTGGGGTTACCGGGCGGGAAATCGTGATCGGACTGGTGCAGGAAGTGAAGAAGGAGTCCGCTTCCGATTCTGAGGAAGACCTCGGGTTCGAGCTTATCTCTGGAGTCTTGGAGGTTTTGAGCAAGTTGGATTCTTTGCTGTGAGATACCTGTCTTCTCGTTTTTTTGTTTGTTTCGCAATCCTTGCCTCAACTTCGTGTATTGTTTTGTCTTGTTTCTCTCGTTATTTAATAGTTTGTTCTTTCCTCGAATCATCCCTTCGAAAGGACCATTAGAGAAGTTATTTTATCCACAGAATGGGATTAGCAACCTCTCTGTTCGGTTACTTGGAGGGAGAGAACCCTGAGCCTTGTTCCTTAAGCTTCACAAAGGGGTTTGCAAATACGGAAACATTCTCACGAACTAACCAAATCCCGGCGGAAGTGCGATAGCGCGGTGCGGAAGATTCAGGTTTCCGCATTCAGTGAAAAGCTTGTGTCTTCAGAAAAAAACTGCACGTAAGGGGGTACGCACGTATGTTACGCCGTTACACATACCGGCTGTGCCCAATGTTCCGCCCATTGACGCCCGTGACAGTGACGAAAAAACCTCCTCCCCCAAACCCTTTTCGGATGAAAAGAACCCGAGCGAACGCCACAGACCGCCGGTCCATCCAACCACAACAGGAGAAAACAGAAAAACGAAAAAAAAAAAAAGAAAAGATGGAACAGAAGGGGGAAATAGTTCCCAGCTTCTCTGTCACACCACCCTCACAACAGACACCAAACTCGCCAACTGTTCTAGCACAGTAAGATCGATCGCATAGCACTGCGCCAACTTGAGGTATTCGATCGTCCTCGTGTCATTCGAGCCGAGTCTGGATTGGACGAGTCGGATTAGTTCATGACCCGTGACGTCCCTGCAGTTCTGGAGGCAGAGAGCTCGGAGCTTTGGTGTGATCTTCTCGGCGGCGTTCTGTCCCAGGGTCAGAGCGTCAAACAATTTGGTCCCGATGCATCCGGAGGGTGGTGACGACAAGGCGAGCGCAGTGAGCTCGGGTAAGTTGTGAAGGGCCCGGACGAATGGGAAAAGTGATGCCTCGTCGACATTACACGCCCGAAGATCGAGATATCGGAGGGAACGTAAGCGCGGCGGATATATTGATGCGATGTGTTGAAGCCATTGGACACCGGTGTCGTCTAGCGTGTTTGACATTTGCACGCGTAAACGGCCGAGATTTGGGAAGTACGTCGATTCGAGGAAGAGGGAGAGGGAGGTGGAATCGATGAGATTACAGATCAGGTACTTGAGTGAAGGTACGACCGTCAGGGCCGGATTCGCGAGAAGCATATGCTCATCGTCCAACTGAATACTCGCGGACTGAATACACAACTCTGTCAACATTGGGAGGGCGGCCAATTGGGCGATGAGGTCCGTTAGCGGGATACTGATACGGTTGGGCGCATGGGAGGCAAAGCGTTGGTCTCGTACGAGGTGCAACGTGGTCAACCGACTGAAATCACCAAACGTCTCTCCGATTGTTTTGAGGGGGGCTTGTTCCAAAACCACAGTCCGGAGCCGCGGACAGGGGGCGGACAATAATGGGAGCGGGGACGGATCATCGTCATCGCTGGGATCGGCACGGATGTATAATCGCTCGAGGGAGGGTCCGAGGCCCTGGCTGTGGCCCCGCACAAGAGCGATCCCTCCCTCCAAATCCGTAAATGACATTCGGAAGGAGAAGCATCGGTGCAGGTGAGGTTCCAGTAGGACCATAATGCCCAGGAGGTCAACGATGCTGTCCAGATATCGACAGTCAACATCCACGAGGAACTTGCACGTCTGCGAGCGCTGGAGGTGGGCTCTGGCCTTTCGGAGGAATTGGTCGGATGTTCTATACCCGAAGGTCTGGTCGAGGGTGATGTATGTCCATAAAATCGGGGTGTCCAATACGAGCTTTCTCCACGATCGCGAGACGAGGGATAGGGTTTGGGGTAGATGATTGGATTCGTGAGTCCCGAGTTCGAAGGTTCGGCTAAGAATTTCCGGAGGCAGCCGCCAAATGAGGGCTTGGTCCGCGAGGATCCTAGAGCGTCTGCGCTTGAGACGCGCTATCTCTGCCCCGAGGTCGGCGAGTGTCTTGTCGATTTCAATAACTTCGAGGGGGGTCCCACGCGGGTCTCTTGACGCCCGTCAGCGTATCCACGGGCATCGCAAAGGGGGGACGCAAAACGTACATATGTGTAAGGATGTTGACGGGTTGGAGGGATGCTGCGGAGCAGAGGTCATCCCAGGAGGCCATGTCCTCGAAGATGGTGAGATTATCCGTCACGACCATCTTCGGAGTGTGCGGGGAGAGAGAGAAAGAGGACTAAGGCGGAAAATATCGCGCTGTAGATGTATCTGATCCCAGTATTCACGGGAGCAGCCTCGGTGTCGGAATCGTCATCCGCCCGTGTTCACCCAGTAATACGTCGCAACCTACCTTGTCCTCATGAGTTAACTTTGGAAGCCTGCGGACTCCTGACTGGTGGGAAAACCCTTCAAGCGTGGATCTCCCGACCTAGACACGGGCGGAAGTGAAGAACAAATACGCGTGGGAGCCGCCCGATTGGATGCTTGGCGATCGTTTTGCATTTGTTATAAGCCACTTTGCTTCTTCCAAAAAGTACAAGGATGTTGTTTAGCTTGGGGGCTCTGTTACGGTTCGTCATATTCACGCCCTTCTCTCCCACCCCGATGTCTTATCGGTGGGTTCCCCGAGCCTTGTACGGAAAACCCGAAGGTGGGGGGAGATATCGTGCTACTTGGATACCATGACCGAGAACCCTGCGAGAACAGCCGAAAGAACATCGTCGATCCCCCAGGTTTTCAAATTTCAGTCGCGAATGCCGTGGGGTTGGCGGAGCGAAAGGAGGCCTCTGGGTACCGTGACCTTACACGTGAAACTGAAAGCGAGGATCGCAACCGGATCGCCAAACCCAAAATTCAAAACAGGGGGCGGCCAGTGGCGTTCCGCGAGCTGAGCTGAACCGATCTGAGCCATCAGCTCACAAAATCTGAGCTCGATTGCCGGAAACTCCCAAATGCTCGCGCGTGGAATAAACGAGTCTTCGTCCTCCTGTAGGTGGAAATACCTGTTGATGGCTTTGCAGAATCTTGAGCTCGGCAACGACAGCAACCCGAGCTGAAATCTGAATCGGCTCGCGGCAACACTAGGTCGATCATCGATGCGTTTCGCCACGGACAAATCCTCCTTCTGTCGGAGTCGGGGAACGAGGGGCATTGCACCGTGAGAGCGTCCCTCCGCAATAGCTGATCCACGCCTCGGGACCATGTGAAAGACGGTTTCTGATCCTACATTTCTTCCAGCTCGGGACCGCGAAACGGTGGATACATCATACAATCGAGACCGCCACTCCAGTGTTACGGGGAAGACTCGGTATCTCTCGAAGTGTCATGATCAGAAGACTGAAGTTTTCCAAATATCCTCATCGGTCTCTGGGGAGAAGAATCTTTGGGCCCAAGAATCCTTTCCGTGTGCCCTCCTCCATAGGTACCCATCCACAAGTTGTACTTCTCTCAACTGCGGACAGTACTTGTTCCAAGGCAAAATCAACGTCTTGAGCATCGCTTCATTCGTCCAATCATCCTCCCACCCATCATCCGTGATAACTGGTAGCTTCCCGTTTGTCTCGAATAGCTGGAACGTGTGCAGTCTCCCCATGTCGGTTAGAACGTGCGGGCCCAAGCTCACGATGAAATTCTAGAGAAGTCTGTCAATGACGATCCACCGCCGGACCAACACTTCGTCACCTACATCGTCAGGTCCTGGTCCGGTATATTCAATCCTGATCCTCAAGACATTCGGGAATACCAAGCACGCAGCAAGCACGACCTCGTCATCCCACGGCGTCGTGATCTGAACCGACAATACCTCCAACCGCTCGAAATCGTCCGCAAACTTTTGAGCGTTCAACAAGAACACCGATTTGTCATCGATAAAATGAACCGCCCTCAGGTTCCGCGCGACAGTCAACGGCGGGAAATTGAACGAAGCGATTGGTCCACTGAATTCCCTGAGGTGTTTGGTGTCGAAGTATTGTGCCTGGATGAGCTGCATCTGGAAGTTCGCATCGGAGAACGCGAAGCAGGTCGAAATGCTCTCGATCTTCGGAGTTCCCGTGAGGAAGAGAGATATGCTGAGCATCAACGACGCATTTTCGTGGACCCTTCGGGCGGCGGGACCCAAACCGGCGAGTCTGCAATCGTTCTTGGTCAATTTGGGACGGTGGAGGAAGAGTCGTCTGAGGTTCGGTGGGACTGGGGGAGCTGTTGGACGGGTGAACAGCGCAAAAATGCGTGCGGTAGTGTCGATGTGGAGCGTTTCGAGCGATTGAGCCGCGGCGAGACCAAACACCTCGGTAGGGTTCAGGTTAACGAGCTCCTGGTCGGGCTGGTGGAGTAAATCGGTCACATAATATAAACTCTTCAACGTGAGTTCTGTGATTGGCAAGACGGTATGATCCACGTCCGTGTCCGAGACCATCGGGGGTAACGCGCACATCTCCAAATGAAGTTTTCGGAGGTTCGGGAACCGATGGAGGAGGGAGTGGATTGTGTCCGGGAGGACGGTGCTGGTGAACGTCAGCTCTCGTAAGCTGACGAGCAGCTGGGTGAAATCTAGCATGGATTCATATAATGGGGCGCTGGCGAACAGTGGGATCCTAAAGTCGTACGCGGTGTCACCGCTCTCGAGGACTGCGAGTGAAGTAAAGTCCCTTCGTTCCATCTGAGTTGTAGGTGTCCATCGTCCCCTTCGAGCGGGGATAACCCTTCCGTCTTCCTCCACGATCGCGCTCTGCCCGTTCATGGACATCCGAGACACCCCAATCGTGAGGGACCTCGGCAAGACCAAGCTCTCCTCGTTCAGCCCCCGGACTCTCCGGAGGAAGCCAAGGCAGTGAACGAGCGATATGGGGTTCTTCCAAACGACGTATCGATACAGGATCTTGATCGCGAGGTCGTAGAAAGTCTTGCAAGTCCGGACGATTACGCTGAGGTTGTGACGATCAAGAACGTCCGTATTGTCCTCGAAGATGCGCAGCCACAGTTCGTTCGGTAGCTGTGTGTTAACCATCATGGATTTGTGGTATACGGAATGTCTGGCCGTGTGTGACGAGTGGGGTAGGCGGGGGGAGGGGGGATACAGTGGCCAAAAATCGAGCGCACACATGCCTCGTCACCTTTCGACTTTGCGAATTGTGGGGATCCGTTTCCCACGATCCCCCATCCGCCAGCCCTCAATCCTCTTGCTGCCTGGTTCAGGGTCTGCATTTCTATTATAAAACGCACAACACGACAGCGGAAGCGAGGAACGGGTCACTGTATGTCCCAAAAAACGAGTGTGTGAGTGTGCAAAAAATCTAAAGAGATCATATGCTTGTAAAAGCGATATAAGGAATATCCATCCAAAAAACAAATAGTACAACGTGAAGAAATATGGAAATGAAGAAAGGAGAGGGAAAAATCGCCACAGAGACCTATGCACGGTATTGCGAGTATATAAGGGAGAAAAACATGAGTGAAGTGCGCGACAGGGAAGGGAACGGGGGGAGAGCAGGACGAAAAGAAGAAAACACCAACGAGAGACGGCCCGGGCCATATGCGGCGTCCGGGAAGTAAATGAAAAGTACCCTCAAAAATCTGACCCCACGGCGTCAACAACGTACAGCACCTGCTGAGGCCGCACAAACAACCCCCTGGTCTCCAAACCTGACGAATCCGATGGAGCCGGACTCGCGCTTCTCATTCTCATTCTCTTCGTCCTCGAGTCGAAACCAAAGTGATCTGCGTCCCTTTTGACACCCTTTCCACTGTGCATGCTCGTCCAAGAGGAGGACATGTCTGTTCTCCTCCTCCTCAAACGCTCGTCGCCATAATCCCAATCGCTGGTTGCGCCTTGATTGTTGTTTGCGAGATCGAAATATTTGATCCCGCCCCACGTCCCATCGTGCCACTGCCTGTTATCGGTCCCTCCACTCGCCCAAGACTCGTTCATGGGAACTTCCACCCCAACCCACGGTCCCAGCTCCCCCTCAACCTCCCCAATGTACCTCGCAAACGCTCTGAACCTCGCCCTCTTCGAAGAGATGATACAGGGTATACCAATGTCGAGCGTCGCTCCCTTTGGCTGAGGCGTACTTAGTCGTTCAGGTTCGGGCTCGGCGATCTCAACAGGTATGGTCGGATTTATCGCTGCTGACGTGGTCGTAGTCGAGTCTCCCATTTCAACATCTTCTGGTGGAGCCACAGACTGTCTGATAGTGTCCGTTGATCCTTTCCGCTGAGGTGTCAATGGTCTCACCATATCCGCTGCAGACGTCTTGGGTGTGACCTTCCCCTTTCCTTTGACGGTAGCGGAAGGTGAGGGTGCACTGCCAACTCTCGTCCTGGTGGAAACCACAGATGCAGTCGACTTGCGGTTCGCAGAAGTCGTCGGCGTAATCTTCCTGGCGGTATCCGGCTTCTTGGGAGGCGGCGCAGGCGGAGTGGAAGTCGTGGAGGTAGTCGATCGAGTTGACGGGGTGGGAGAGGTTTTGCGCGGTTTGGGCGAGGGGGAAGTATCCAGTATCGACGATGTAGTGGTTGTTCGCCTTGTCCTCGCGGAAAGGTTCGACGCGACCGAGGCTCTACGCACACGAACAGGGGATTTCGGTGGAGTGGTAGGAGAGGTGACACCGAACGAGGTCCTGGCTGTCCTCACGCTCGTTGTCGAGGCAGTTGAAGTTGACATAGCTGAGACGGTCCTAGTCCTCTTTGTGGACTGGACGGTCGAATTACTGTTGCTCGCCGACGAAGGGCCATCCGATGCTGTTTTGAACGACGTAGACGTTTCGCTCCTCGTCGAAACACGAGATTGCGGTCTCGAAGCAGAGTCTGTAGGACTGAGTCTTGGAGCATCGGTCTTGGTGTTGGTGTTCGACGAGGTTGGCACCTTCCGGAGCGTAGAGGCACGAGACCTAACAGAGGCAGCTGAGGACTTGACGCGATCTGCAGGACTCCTCGATGTGTTACCCCGCGCGGTCCTACCCTCCGTCTGTGCCTTACGGTTGTCCTGATCTGTTGAGAGTAAGGAGGATCGGGTTGGGGAAAGTACGGAGGATGATCCAGGGGAGAGCTTCGAGTCGGGACGCAAGCTTGGACTCGACACCTTACTCCTGGATGCGCCGTTCGTGGTCGTCCTGGAAGCAGTGGAAAGAGTGCTTCGAGCCACAGAGCGAACAGAGCTCGCAGAAGAGGAAACTCGCTCGCGTTTTGTGGGGGACCCTTGAAGTTGAGTGACCCTCCCCTTCCCAGCGCCCGTGCGCACGGAATGCATAGAACCACTGTCGGGTTCCTCGTAGAAAGTTCTCCTGTTGATGGCTATTGATTTGTGTGGTGAGTGTTCTGGCATCTCGGGATTGAGTAGTTCGTCGATGGAAACGTCGATTTCTAAGGCCGTGTCAGGGCATTCCCAATCATCGAGAACACGCAATGGCTTACCATGGCTCAACTCCTTCAATGACCAACCCTCGAGTTTGTCAAACCCACCCGCCTGCTTGACGTTGACCCATCGCCGTCTCAACCACTTCACGACGTCAACACGGGTCTGCTCCGTCTGAATCCTTAAATGAGAGGTAGCGGAGAGCATCGTCTGTTCCCTCTCTATCGGATGTGGCCTCAGGAGGATGGATGAAACCAAAGTCTACAGTAGTTCATGAGACCGAGTTCACCGAGGTTGGTCGAATCACTCACCTGATAGACAAGTGGAGCGTTTAGCTCGTTCAACCCCCTCTTAACGGAGTCCATAACCCATTCGGCCTTGTCGGCATCATCGAACCTAGCTCCATCCCCAGCCATGAACTCTACCCACTCCGGCTGTTCGAAACATTCGTCCGCCTGGTTACATAACACATCGTCAATCGTCTTCCTTGCAGACAGTACCAGCTCTCTAACGCCGTCTGACCATAAGTCCGAGATGTTACTGAGTTTCCTCAGAGCCTGATGTGTCGCAAAGAGGAGGGGGAAGATATTAATGGGAGTTGTACGTTTCGCCAAACCGCTGACAGCCTGGAGTTTAATCTTGTCGGGGAGTTTGGAGAACTCGGAGGTACACCACCCTTCACCGAAAATCCCGACCAGCGCGCGTTTCGCCCCCCTCTTGAGATGTTGGTTCTTCCCATCCTCTGCGATGGCGAACTCTAACACCCGCGGAGCTCGGCGAGCGCACTGCCGACACCTGCACCCACCTGAGCCCCATTTCCCCCCTGTGATGCGTTCGTATTCAGAAAATTCGAGAAACGCGTGGTACAGTCCGTGCATCATTTCTTGCACGACCCTTGCCTGAATCTCGTCATATAGTGACTGAATGGACAAGAACGTGGCAGACTTCATTATGTGGAATGCCGTGTCGAGGTCGTATGTTCTGTGGGAAAACACCAACGTGCCGGTGTATATGTAACCCAACGTAAAGTGCAACGAGGCCGGGGTGAAGGGTGGGGAGGGCAAGGTGACTGTCAACGGTTCCTCCTCCCCCGACCCAGAGGCCGATTTGGCGATCGCGTTCGCGGTCTTGCCCCAGCCCTTTAGGGAGGTGTGAAAGTACGGAGATCGCGTGACGAGCATGAATCGGTGAGAGGAGAAGATGGCGGTTGCGCTTTCGTGATTCGTGGAGGAGAAGCTGCCAGTGAGGGAAATCTTGATATCCGAGTAAAGGCGAGACCTCCACATAAAGACAAGGTCTTTCCGAAGCTTGTCCAGCCTGGTCTCATCTTCATCTCCTTCCCTCGATTCTGGTGACTGGTCGAAGAGGAATTCGAATGCTTGGCTGAGACCCTGGGCGGTATAGAGGTACTCGAGTTCGTTGGGGAAAATCACAGGGTTCGTTATGGGTAGGCGCAGGAGGCCGTGGTGGTTAGCGGATGGGGAGGATGATTGGTCGGGGAATGGGGACGGGGATCGTGATTGGTTTGGATAGTCGACGCCGAGGTTCAAGTTGAGCGATAACGTGCCCTGAACGCCCATAATGCTGGGTGTTGCTGAGTAGGGAGTCGGAGAACCGATAGGTGGGGGACGAAATTGAAAGTATTTCGCCTGCCATGACGGAGGAGCACGAGCATATACGATAGCTTACAGGCCACAGTAAAAACCCAAGCTGTAAACGAAGATACAAGGCATCTCAGACGTACCCTTGTGACCCCAGACCTCCGCCGGGCCTTTTGTATCGCCATCGTCCTCATCCCGTTCCCAGAGGATATCGGGAAAACGATCCTTGGCCTTTTCGAACAGGGCATGAAGATCACTCTGCCACGTCTCCTCCGAAAGTTGTACGGCCGCGAGGAGGGCCGGCGGGGTCGACAGCGTGCTCATTAGGGCTTGTGTCGGACCCGGCACGGATAAACGGTGGGCGGCGGTGACGGCAATGTGTCTTTTTTGCAGAGAGATGACAAGGGGCGGAGTTTGAACACACTTGACCTCGTACGGTGCGGTAGACGTGATGCCTCCAGTGTAATAGTTCATTTAATTTCGCGCCCTCCTGAAACAACGAAAAACTCTGACTACGGATTGTACACAGAAGGGAGAAGATAACCGTTCATTCAAAGTCGATTACCTGTGCAGACGTCGAGCTGCGGGGCGAGGTCACGATCGGTCAAGGTGAGAGAAGCGATGAGCTGCGTTTACGATTGAGATCTTTACTTGACCGGCACAGGCACTGTTGTCCATCCAAAGGTTGTCATCTTCGGACACACGGGGCCAGTTGTGATAGGAAACAACTGCATCATCGAAGAGGGAACGGTCATAATCAACCGGTAGCGACCCGACTCGTGCACACACGGGCCAGCAGCTCTTCTGATCACTGGAACTCTGATGCAGACGCAAAGAGGTTATGCGCATTGGGGACAACAACCTATTCGAGATTGGCTGCCGTAAGTGTCGGTGTTCCCGGGTTGCCACGGACCATTACCGATGAAGTGGCTGTCCACCTTTTAGGGGTCGAGTCGCCCAGCATTGGGGACTGGAACACGATTGGCGTGAGGGCCCGAGTCCACCATACGCTGCGGATACCGTCCCATTGTGTGATCGGGGCTGGGTGCGTGGTTGCACCGGTTGAGGATGAGGTGCTGGGTGAATATACCGTAGTATATGGACCTGCGGGGGAGAGACGGACCTGGAGCGGGCGGGGTCGCGTGCAAGAGGATGACTTGAGACGGAAACACTGGGAGTATTTGAAGGAGATGATCCCAAAGTTTAACAGAATGCACGACGATGTCAAACTATAACAGTCCTCCTCATTTTGACGACCCGCTTATTGCCCCCAGACCACACAAGCTCATCCCGGACTTGCCGGCCAATGTAATGTCCTATAGAAAGCTACAAAACCAATCTCATCTCTAATTCAAACTTGCAACAGATGGCGCAGAATCTGGACGACTACGCCGCTCACTATGGCTCCCCACAGCAGTACCAACCAGCGGAACCAGGCTTCATGATCCCTGGCACAGTCCCTAGCACCGTCAATAGACCAGGATCTGTTCATCCCCCACCACCAGGCTCAGATTGGTCCCCTTGGACTCCGATATCTCAGCCAGCGCACGGTTTCAACTCACCATACCCTCCGCACCCATCTCCATCCACCAATTTGCCCTACCAGCCCCTGCAAAACCTCCCGTCATCTACCAATGCATCCCTCACCGCGCCGTTACCCACAATCCAAACGTTGACGGGCGCCATCCCGTCTATGCAAGACCCGACATTCGATCCCGCCAGAAAGGTTATATGGTGCAGGGATATCTTCTTCCTGGTAGATCACCTCAATCAATCCGCTCCTGAATCTCCTACCGGTCCAGTACATATTGAAGACCCTCAATTACTGATGTTGACGCAAATCGCGGTCCCTACAATTCTCGCTATCGCCTCTCCTCAGATTCCACAAAACCCGACCCCGCCACACGTCGCCGAGGCTATCTACCTCCGTGCAACTTTGGAATCGTCCGGCGCTTTCCCCGAAGATATCCCGTTTAACCCTCGTGTCGCCTTCAGGGACTACGAGCAAGCCGCCAGGGCCGGGCACGCCAAGGCTTGGTTCAGGCTTGGCCGCGATTACGAGGGGTTTGGGGATGACAAACACGCTCGGACATGTTTTGAGCGCGGGGTGAAGGCAGGAGTTGAGAGCTGCCTCTATGTATGCGTTTGATATTCCCATGCCATCAGGTTACTCATGAACAATCTGACAGAGGATGGGCATGGCGCACCTGCTGGGTCAACTAGGATTACCCCCTCGACCAGATATTGCGCTTCCCCTCCTACAACGCGCAGCTACTCTGGCCACGATCCAAGTGGCTCAGCCCGCCTACGTATATGGTCTCTTGCTTATTGGCGAGTTCTCACAAGCGGTTATTCCCCCACATTTCTTTGGCGCCGTTCTCCCTCCCGGAGTTTCTCCTCAGCTTGAGGCTCGCAAACACCTCGAACGCGCAGCCTATCTGAACTTCTCTCCTGCTCAATACAAACTCGGCCATGCTTACGAATTTGCCGAGTCTCCGTTCCCCTTTGATGCTTTGCTCAGCGTTCAATACTATTCACTGGCAAGCCAGCAGGGAGAGATCGAGGCCGACATGGCGCTGAGCAAGTGGTTCCTGTGCGGTGCTGAAGGCTCATTTGATAAAGACGAGTCCCTTGCATATACCTTTGCGGAAAAAGCTGCACGGAAGGGCCTGGCCAGTGCAGAGTTTGCATTGGGGTACTATTGCGAAGTCGGAGTCGGGGGGCCGAAGGACATCGATGCCGCCCGGAGGTGGTACCAAAGGGTAACCCTAATCATGCTCCATAATTGGCCGATGTTTAAATGACTTTGTTTCAATCAGGCCATGCAACACGGAAATTCTGACGCGCAAGAAAGGCTCGCAGTTCTCTCACAGCCGGATCCTAATTCCTTGTCACGACAACAGCATGAAGTCCTGACTGAGACGGCGTTGGTTCGGAAGCGGACGCAGGCTAAGCAACGTTCCGACGCAACTGGACAACGCCCCACTGGTCGGCCTGACGGCAAGAAGATCATGGAGGACGTTAGGAAGGGTTCATCGATGATGCCTGCCGCGCCAGAGAATGACCATCCTCCAACAATGCCTTCCATGCCTCCCATGTCGCAACCACAACCACAACAACCTCCTCAACAACAGCAACAACAACCACCCTCTCAACAACAGCAGCCCAAGCCTCAAAAGCATCAAAGTCTAGCACCCACACCTCAGCCTGTCTCACAATCTCCGCAATCCGCGTATCCACCAGGCCAACGCCCGTTGCCGGGTGGTTTTAAGCCATTTGGGAACAGTCCAAGGTACACTCTGACGGATCCTGGCTCGCGGTCGAACTCTGTCGGTAGACCAGATTCGGTGCCACCTAAGAAGGTGGCATCTCCAGAACCTGGAAGGAAACCTACGCCACAGCAGAACAAACCTCCTGTTCGACAACAAAGTCCTGAACAGGGATCCCCGCCTAAACCAAAACCATCATATAGTCCCCAACCGATCATCAGTACGCTGCCTCCAGCTGGGACCGGGTTCGACCAGGGTCCGCACAATCAGAAGCCGTACAAGGGCGCGCAGACTTTCCAGGAGATGGGAATTGCAACTGCCAAGGTAGAGGAGAAGGATTGTGTGATTATGTGAAGGACAGTATCTGCGGAGTCGCTCTCGCTCATTCTAGAAGTTTTCATCTTATACTAGGGAAACAGCAGTCTCCGGTGCCTTGTATATTTCTGCCTCTTGGATCTTCTGATTTATTCCAATTTGACTACTTTACCCTCCCTTCGTTGCGGCAAAACGCGAAAATATCGTGATAAGATTAGACATCTGAAGCGCCGGTTTCACTGTCCTTGTTAACGTCCCTCCGTTCGAACGACCACAAACTTGAACGAGACTCTGGTTGAGATGACCGGATCGAAACAACAAGAGTTCCCGAAGACGCACCGGGCGGTGAGATGGCACCCTCCTAGCTACAATGTCCGGGTGGAGGATGTCCCGTTTCCAAAGTGGGTGATTTCCAGGTACCTCCCCAAGACGATCACAGAACTCACTCCTCTTTGAACCCCGTAGGATCGAGCACCCCGACGATGCGATTGTGAAGATTGCAGTGCGTATTTCCTCCAGAATGGTCTCTGCTGACGGTGAATGATATCTGACGTGCGCCGGAACTCAGCTTGCGGGATTATGCGGAAGTGATCTCCACATTTACAGAGGACATGATGTTGTCACAAAAGTGTACGTCTCAATCTGATTAGGAACGCTGGAAGCGTACCGATGGTGGTATTGCGTTTCGACAGGCATACGTCCGGACACGAGTTTGTCGGTGAAGTTGTTGTTCTCGGCTCAAGTTTCCTCGCTATGAATGGGGACGAAGCTGTGTTGGCTGGCAGACCTGTACTGTACTCGACCCTCAAAGTAGGGGACAGAGTCGTTTCACCCTTCACGGTCTCGTGTGGGGAGTGCCGGTACGTCCTCGCCTTCGCGCCTCCAAATCATCTCTAACCCTTGGCCTCACTAGGCCCTGCCGGCAGGGGTTTAGCTCTCGTTGTGCCCACTCCCTCCTGTTTGGTTCCCCCGCTTTGGAAGGCGGACAAGCCCAATACATCCGAGTGCCCTACGCTGGTGGAACTCTCTTCCGCCTGGATGATATCGAGCGAGACCCTACCACTGGTTCCCGTCTCACGGCTCTTGCCGATAGCTCCCTTCTCCTCCTTGCGGATATTCTACCCACCGGGTATTTCGCTGCCCTCCAGCTCTTGCAGCACCCAAAGCTGCTGCCCTTGTTGAGCGGGAATCCGTACCCTCGTCCAACTCTCGCGCTTAGTCCAGCTGGAGAGCCGACACCCACGCCAGGCGATGCGTTGACCATCGTTTTGATTGGCTTGGGTCCAGTGGGGATCGTAAGTGCTACCTTCCCTTTTGAGGCTCAAAAACGATTCGCCGAACTCTGATTTCGTTTCACAGTGCGCTTCTGTTAGTCTCTTGGACCTCCTCTGGAAGAACGGAATCCCGTACCACATCATCGCCATCGATCCGCATGAACAGAGGCGGGAACTTATCAAGGCGATCTACACCAAACTTCTCGAAGCCAGACCTGAATTTAGCAGTCCTCGATCGACCTTTGACGCCGTCGATATCGAGAGGGCAAAGAAGGAAACTTTCTCCACCAATAATGCCGGATTCGATGGCGTCATAGAGGTGAGTTGAATGCTGCGTCAGCGTGTGTTAGGAACGCCATTAGTGAATCGTGTTACAGGCCGTGGGGAACTCTTCCGCGATTTCGCTCGCTTTTGATCTCGTGCGTCCGTTCGGTGTTATAACATCCGTCGGGGTGCACCAAGACCACCCTCTTCCTATGTCCGGTCGAGCGTTGTACGGAAAGAACGTATCGCTTGACTTCGGACGTTGCCCCGTTCGATCCTTCTTTCCCCTCGCACTCGATTTACTGGTCAGACGACAAGACGTATTCGGCGAAGTAGGCACGGAGACAAGTCTTGTTGACAGGATCGTCGGGTTCGATGAGGCTAAAAAGTCTTATGAGCTGTTCGATAAAGCGAAGTGCGGAAAGGTGCTGTTTGACCCGTGGAAGTGATCCCACAATGCCGGGAGTCGAGATGGGGGAAAAAACAACAACAAAAAAGTATCCCACCACTCAACGCTTCAGTTTTGTAACACGCGTGTGTATATGGTGTACAGTAGGGACTTCTTACACAAGCATAAACATATATGCGGTGACACTACGATCGAACCGTTCGTCATGAATTGTGAGTGCCGCTATTGAAATCTCCACTAGGAAACAATCACTGCGGTAAATAGGAACGAGCCAACACAGTCATCCAAAACGAGTCCTCCGATCGTGACGCAAGGAAGGTGCCTCAATGTTAACCCTTACTCCAGAGAGGGTTCTACGGGGAGGGCAATTTCGACAGGTAGACTCGGAAATCGATCGCCAGGGTAGGTCTCTACAAGAATTGGAGGAATAATGGGTCTAGGGTTTCTGTTCGCTCGGAGGTCGTGATTGCGACTCACGGGGATCAAAGGGTACCAGGCCCAGGGCCCCCTTTTGACAGAAAGCAATGAAGTCATGGTCGTTGAGTCCCGGGAAGATCTCCGGACATTTCGGTCTGATATGGACCAGTGGCTCTCCCTCGTGATAGCAGCGCACGGTGTTTATACGCGGGGCGGAAACGTGACTAGTGCCACCGTAAAGACGCCCGCGCTCGTATCATGAAGAAGAATCCCGGGCTCGGGAACCCATTTGCTGTTTGACCGCAAAACCCGTTGGAAATGAATGAAGATGGCGTGGGACAGGCGGTGCGACCATCGGCGACCGGGGTGATTTCTCGGGGGTCGGCCAGGACCAAGAACAGTCCCGGATACACCTCCAAACCCGTTCGAAAGAGACCATCAGGGTTTCAAGACGCATTAGAACTCTTCCCTGTTGTCCACAGAAGCTGATGGTGGAGCATGTTAGAGGTGGTTGGATGTGCGTCGCATCCCCCCCCGCCTCCAAACTCAAGGAGATATTCCCAGAAAATAAGCAGGCATCACCTGGAGTCAAAATGCACGCGCCCGTGCGACAGCACCAGAAAAATAAGCATATCGGGGAAAGGATCCCAGTCTGAGCATGTACGGTTACATGCGAGACGATGAGAGACTGGCAGATGGTACATGCGGTCCCGATCAGTGTCAACATCCAAACAATCTACGAGCAGCCACTCAAATATGTAGGGCCATTCGCAACTGCCGGGTGTTCGCGATGGAGCGCTGGGGTTGCATGGCCAAGGCTGGGAGTAGAATTCATCGGCTACCGCTTATACCTCACTTGCGGATCCTGGGGACCGACTCGGCAATCCTTGGTAAAAAAAAAAGTAAGGGCATATACAAAAAAGCCCAATTGGAAAGAGCGATTAATGCGCATAACAGGATGTTCAAGTACAATCGAGAGAGGGAAAGAGTAGCTGATAGTGAGAGTAGAACAGATAGTAGCGAAAATAGGACATGTCCGGGTCGTCGGTGACCTACCTAGACCATGATCTCGTAACCTGGAATCAACTCGGCTTCTCATCTCAACTTGGGAAGTATACGTCATCGTCCCAAGATCCTACGAATATAGTGTCTCGTTAGTTGCGAGTTTACCAATGAACAGGGTCAAAAACATTGTTCACCTTCGGTAATGCTGCGCCAGCCCAAGTACAGGACAGCGACGGAGGCTGTTTCGAAGACAGTAGCAACAAAGCTTCCGTCAATTTTGGCGGCTGTGCCCTTGCATATCACCTGGGAGGGCGTCAAGTGAGTCGCCATATCAAAGCACTTGGCCAAGGTTGCGTACCTTATTCAGTAAGAAGTAATCCAACTGACTGAGGACGAAGAGAACGGCCGCGAGGATGTAGTACCACATCGGTCTGACCTCTCGAAGTTTGGCCAGCACAACCCAGGTCATCATCACAAAGAACAAAACCACGGTGCTATCCACCCACAAATGGTAAGCCCGACAACTCGACTGCTAGGTTGATCAGATTACTTACACGGCAGGCCAAATACTCGTGAGAACAAACAGAGGGATGCTGTTGAGAGCGCTTGGCGGGTCAAACGGACCGAGAGTGCTAGTTATTGATAGGGCCACGTCCAGAGATATGTAGGTTGCAACTCCGAAGAAAGCAACGGTGAAGAAACACAAGGGCTGTAAATGCGGGGAAGCGTTATGTCAGTTACAGCTCGGGAAGATCGAAGAACGTGACTGAGGGTGAATCCAACGCGGGAGAAGACGTACAACAAGTGAGCTGAGGGTACCATCTTCAACAATTTGTGTGGAAACGATAGCGTTGCCCAGCAACGTCCAGAACAGTGCCACGACGATCCCTGCGTGCATAGCGGTCAAGACGACGAGTGCTTGTGATCCTTGCTGCAGAACGGCGCCGGTTGTAAGGAGTTGAAACGGCAGGGAAAGGAAGTACAGGATCAGGAGAACACGAAACTCCGAACGACCTGTCGAAGGCGAGATACATCGAGTGTTCGAGAGGCCGCCAAACGCGAGGGAACTGAAAGAGACGCACCGACCGCGGCCCTCCTTCGAGTGGTGATGATAATGAGGAGGGCGACGACCACCATGCTAAGACCGCAAGCGATCATGTTGGCGATATTGCCCAGTGAACCCCCCTCGCCGGCCCTGATAATACCACATTCCGGGTTGATGCCCACTGGGGCGGTGGTTGCGTTGGCAGAAAGGCCGGTTAGCGTGTTTGGTGACTTCTCTTCGAGCTGGGGGCGGGGTTGGCGTGAGTCGGGTTTACATCGGTTTTAAGGGCGAGGAAAGTACCTGTCGGTAGAAGAGATTACACCATGGGTATGAAGGGGTCTGTTCGCACAGCGGCTTGAAGTCGCCAAAGCTAACCATGGCCGGGGGTGCTCGAAGGAGGATGGGAATATGGGAATCTGAAGAACAAGTCGTGAGAACCCGGATGAACGAAGCGCGACTGGCCTATAATCGGGACGGGTGCCGAACAAGAGGACGACCTACCCTCTTCAGCAGAGGTTTATGACAGTAAAGACAGCGGTTTGTTACGATAAAATATTCGACAGGTATTAGGGGACGCAGCAGGGCGGACAGAGCCCGATCTTCCCTCCCATCCGCTCGAAGTAGCCCGGGACATTGATGGTCGCAACGGTCGTCAACCTCCATACAGCAGACCGTACATATCCGATATCTCGACTCCCGAGGCATCACCACACATTCTGCTGCTGTTGAACTGCTGAGGGACTGCTCGGGATGTTCTGAGGTGACGCTGCATTCCGAGGTGGCTCCTTGAAGTTGTCTGCGTCCTTCCGGTACTCGATTTTCTCCACCCGAACTTCGCCATCGATCAACTGGTATACATACGTGACGACCACCGGGCCTTGAATGTCCATCAGCGCGAACGAAGGGGTCGGCTCCCTAAAGAATTCGGGTAAGTGTCGTTTGCATCAACGGTCCCCACCAGACACCGCGGGATACACACCCGTTCCATAGTCCAGTCCATGCGCCAGTCGCGCTGCCAGGGTTTACGAAGAACCTGCCGTCATACTCGACCGCTTGGAATCTAGACGGACGATTGCGACTCCCAGTGAGCAAACAAGGCCAGAGATCACGGGGGTTTGAGATCGCAGGAGACATACGTGTGTGTATGCCCCGAAATCAAAACATCTACATCCATTTGGCGTGCTATAGCACTGAGTGAATCGAGGTCACCCGTAGGTATGCATTGATGTCCGTGTATGATGCCGATTCGTATCGGTGCATGAGTTACAGTGATGCTCAGGGGGAATGTTGTCTAATGATACCCCGCCCCGTCTCAGCGCGTTTCCTGAGCGTACTTTAAAAATAACGAACTCTCACCTCGTCGTAGTCCCCCTTGACCACGTTCACGTCCGGTGAGACGGTGCGTAGATACTCGTAAGTCTCTCGATCGCATACATTTCCTGTGCACAATATCTGTTGGATCTTCCCCGGTACGAGCAGTTTCTTGAATTTCCCGGGGAGGTCATGGATGCGGTGTGGGATGTGCAAGTCGCCGATAACGAGAACGAGAACCATCCTGACGTAGAGTGCGGAGGTTGTTGAGACGGGGAGGATTGAGATGCCAGAGGTCGCATTTGGCCGACTGCGTAACTTGCGGAAAACTCTGATTAGATCACTCCCGACGGAAAACTTGCCTTCGCCCACTCCTCAACGGCATGGGTCGGGGAAAGGTTGGGGAGCTTTCTCGTTGTCATTCCATTGACCACAATTATTCCATAGGGAAAATCCAGCCGCGGACGCGGCCGAGGTGGGCGAACGCGGGATGGCGGCGGCGAATACAGGTCGGCCCCAATTGATAAGAGCACCATGAACAACGCTCTTTTCGAGTCGTACTACAAGACCCAGGCCATTGTACCGGAGGACCAGTGGGACGCTTTTTTGGACGCTCTGAGGGACCCATTGCCTACAACCTTCCGGGTTGCCGGAAGTCGCCAGTTGCGCCCTCTAAGTCTCTATTTTGGCTTCCATTGCTAAGGGGGATATAGGGTTGCTCGCGCTTTGAACGATGTCGTCAGGGACACGTATATTCCGAACCTGACAGACCTTATATTCGAGAGTGAAGCAATCCCTCCACCCAGACAAATACCTTGGTGTGCCGGTTCTCACATAGAGACGCTAGACAACTGACGCGAACATAGGTACCCAGATGGTCTCGCGTGGCAATTCAATGTGCCGAAGAAAGTTCTACGCAAGAACCCGGAGTTCAAAAGGTTTCACTCGTTCTTGGTGTATGAGACTGAAGTGGTGTGTGAATGCCTCTGGCGTGCACTCGATTTTAGTGCTAAGGTGGTTAGGGCAACATTTCGCGTCAAGAAGCCGTCAGCATGCTTCCACCTCTGTTCCTCCAAGTAGAACCCCACCACAAGGTAGGCTGTGATGCCCCCCAAGAAGACCGAAAGTGGTTAACGATAACTCGAGCAGGTGATCGACATGTGCGCTGCCCCTGGTTCCAAGGTGAGATATTTACGAACCTCTGGTTCGACTACAGACCACTAATGCACTGTTCTAGACGGCACAACTTCTAGAGGCGCTGCACGCCGATGATGATGTCAACTCATCCTCAATCCCATCCGGTATTGTCATCGCCAACGACACCGACCCGAAGCGCACCCATCTCCTCATCCACCAATCTTCCCGGCTCCCTTCCCCGTCGTTCATGGTGATGAATCTCGACGCCTCCAATATGCCTAATATCAAAGTCCCACACGAACCTCCCCGGGGATCGAGCCTCAGGAACTTGGTGTTTGACAGGATACTTTGCGACGTGCCGTGCAGTGGAGATGGGACCATGAGGAAAAACGTGGCGATCTGGAAACGTTGGTCACCGTTAGATGGGAATGGGCTGCACTCGTGCGTAAGGATCAACGACGCCTCATTCGCACTAAGGACCGATATTCCCCTCGTAGATTGCAGCTACGGATCTTGATAAGATCTATGAGAATGCTCGCCAAGGGCGGAAGGATAGTTTACTCAACGTGTTCCCTCAACCCAATGGAAAATGAGGCCGTCATCGCAGCAGCCCTGAACAGCATTCCAGGTATGATACGACGGTATCATGCGTTCAAGATCCGACATTGACTTTCATCTTAGGTTTTGTTCTCATCGACGTGTCTTCTCTTCATCCTCAGCTCATCCGGAAACCTGGGATGACATACTGGAAACCGCCCGTTGATAAAGAACTAAACTTCTTTGATTCATACGAAGGCTATCTGGAATCTCTACCGGACGGGAGGAGGAAGACGACTAAGATGGTGAAAACGCATTGGCCGCCGGACAATGTGGACGAACTCCACCTCGACCGATGGTGTGTCCAAAGCTCGCTCCCGTATATAGAAATAACCTGACGCCTGAATTAGCATGCGCTTGTATCCACATCTACAAGACACCGGTGGATTCTTCGTCGCAGTGCTCGAAAGGGCCGAATTCCCCAGCATAAGCGGGCGTTCCCACAAGTGAGGAAAGAGAAAGACAGTCTGACATCCATCCTGACATTATTTAGGGAAGGGAAACGTGTCGCTGAACACCTGGAAGAGCCCAACGCGGCCAAGAAACCGAGGATTGGTGGAGCTGGCGTCGCAGAGGACGTCATGGATCAAGACGAGCCCGGCGTTGCATCTGCCTCGGCATCCGCCCCCATACCTGAACCCGACCAAAGTGAAAAGGGCGAGACAGAAGCCCTAGCGAGCGTCAGTGACACGGGTTTCAAGGAACCACCGTACACCTACCTCTCCCCGGATGATCCATCCATAGTCACTTGCCTCGAAAAACTCAACATCAACTCTTCGTTCCCTGCACAAAACCTACTCGTTCGGAACCCTACTGGGGAGGCCGCTCGCTCCATGTACCTTACGAATGACCTCGCTCGAAAAATCGTCGAGAACAATGACTATATGAGACTGCGACTGGTCACTGCCGGGACCAAGATTTTTGGAAGGCAGGAAGGAAAGTTTGCGGGGCCGAGTTTCAGGGTCCTAGGAGACGGGATACCCGTGGTGATGCCGTACATTGCTGATGAACACACCGTCACCGCCGACATCGAGGTGTTGAGGATCTTGATGGAGGGGTATTACCCGCTGCTCAGCGCGTTCAACCAAGAGTTCAGGAAGACACTCGAAACAAAGTCCCCTGGTAATCACATTGTGAGGTTCCCGGCCGGTAACAGGAATGGAGTCAGGTAAGTCACCCTCCGAGTTCCAGAGTTGTTAAATCCGCCTGATGATTCGTGGGACTAGTTTGAGCCACGATCTAGTCGTTCCGGTATGGAAATCGGGCATGTCGCTTGGCCTCATGATCGACAAGAAGACGAAGAGGTTCGTCAAGTTTGTCTGTCGAGTCCACGAACGTGTTTTGAATTTGTTGATTAGTGCCTTGAGCCTGCGGCTGTTTGGTAAAGATATTACCACCGTCGGACAACAGAAGGCCAAAAGTCAAACCGAAAATCAAGCCAGGGGGCATCAGACCGCGACGCCCGTTGAACATGCCCCCATGCTCGAGGAAGACACGGAGCGCACTCCAGCCATTGATGACGACTATGTGCCTGTAGAGACAGAGGAAAATATCGAGACGTAAAACACGCCTTCTACTGAAATACACTTTCGCTTCCGCATATTTTACTCACCGCTTGTCGGCAGTGGTGCCCTTCTCCCGGAATGCCTTGCCCTTGCCACAACCAGCTGACAGGTGTCGATTTCCTGCAAACCTTCACCCGATAGATGAATGGACGGAATGCGTGCAAGCTGCAATGCCGTGATCACTTACGATAAGATCCCCTGACGAATCTTACCACGAGATCACGCAATCCGGCAAGTGCCAGCGCTCAGGTTTTGGAGAGCAACACTAAGCGAACTACTATGCCATCCGTCGGATCCCTGATCTACTCCGGGGTCATCCCCCTAGTAAAAATGTGAATTTCCCGGTGTCGACCGCTCTTATTTCCTTCATTTCCTTCAAAACACTCACTCTGGCGGTTCACAGGTACCTGACGATCCTCCTCGGGTATGTCTTCACCCGAAAAGACATGTTCCCTCAGGCAGCAGCCAAGGGCACTTCCTCGATCACGATCAATCTCGCCCTTCCCGCGTTGATATTTGCGAGTATCGTGCCCGCGTTCACCCCCGCCAATATATCCGCGATTGGACCGCTTGTGCTCTTGGCTATCGTGTATATTCTCATTGGCCTGCTATGCGGACTTGTTATTCGGGAAGTTTGCTACGTCCCGAGGAACTTCTGGCAAGGGATCGTCGTGGCTAGTGGGTTGAGCAACTGGAGTAGCCTACGTATGTGCCGGTTTGGGCCGAACGATACGACACGGTCCACCCCTGATTCCGGTTCCCTCTAGCCACTGCTGTCGTGATGTCAATCACTCAATCGAGTCCATTTGACCCCAGAAAGGATACGGATTGTGAGATTGTCCGGTCCCCTCTCGGTTTCGAATTCTGACAGAGTGCACCGAAGTGGGGATCTCGTTCATCTCGATCTTCATCCTGGTGTACCATATCTTCTTTTGGATCTGTGGGCTCGCTCGCTCCCTTTCGTGGGACTACGCTCCGGGTGTTCCCCAAGGCGAAGCGGCCAACGTTCAGGTTTCCTGGAGGGAGAAGCCGATCGGCGGGTTCGTTTGGGGACAGGTGCTAAAAATCAAACACCGCGAGGATGAGGGTCGAAATCCGAAATCCGCTGACTCTCAGACCCGCTCTCATGCTCAGGTTGAGCTTGCAATTCATCATTCATCCGGAGCCCGAGATGAGGAGGAGGCTTCCATCGAGGTTGTTCGAAGGACCCCACATTCTTCAGTTCGTTCATACCAAGCCCCCCCCGCTCAGTCACACCATGACCACGGGTCGCGGGCAACTCCACCTGCACCTATACCTATTCGGCCAGAGGTTCCGTCGCGGTCAAGGCGGGTGCTCGCAGCAATGGCGGTGGTGGTGACACCCATAAGTGCAACCGTGGCAATATCCTTGCTCATCGCTCTTGTGGATCCACTCAAGGCCCTGTTCGTCAGTTTTGAAGGCGGGCCTTCGTGGAATGGTCCGGACGGAAAACCCCCGTTGGCTTTCGTGATCGACACAGGTTCTTTCATCCCTCCACCCTCCTTCACGGAGCTCTCTGACAGGCCATTGGCCACGGAAAGCCAGATTGATAGGTGCGATCACCGTCCCCATGACATTGTTCCTTTTGGGCGTGTCATTCGCCCGGATGGATGTCAGGTTGAGCCCTAAATCCGGCCTTCCAATCGTTGCTCTCTTGTCAGTATGTGCCGCGAAGATGATCCTTTTGCCTATCATTGGAGTCTTCGTAACCCGGGCCATGATGGCTGGTGGTTTGATACAACCGGAGTCCAAGGTTCAAATCTTTGTCGCTATCTTTCTTAGTGGCACTCCCTCTGCGATTAAGTCAGTTTGAAAGCGTCCCTTTTTTTAATCTTATTAACGAGATATAGTCAACTTATGGTTGCGAGTTCCTACTCCTCGGATGGAAAGCAGGACGTATTATCGGTGAGTTCGCAAGCATGAAAAGGGGAGCTTCGCGACTGAGTGCTGTGGTCCGACAGGCGCTGCTTTTCCTGCAGTGTAAGTGTCCTTCGGCTCTATTATGTGATGTCTGGTCATTGATGTCCCCACTTCTTAGACATCTTCATGCCCTTCTCATCGTCGTGAGCGCAGCGTTTTCCCCAGCATTTCCCGTATCTGACCTGACCTACCAGGGCTCTCAGTACCATCGCGCTTCTTTTCATCTGACCTTGGTGTAGACTTGTTTCACCACCCAGATCTCACGATTCCTTTACAGGCTCCCAAAGAGTTCAAGTGCGGCGGTGCGGTTAAGTAGGATACCAGTGTCAGTCATGAGGCTTGAGGCCTGAGGGGTCAGAGGGTGATTCGTTCATATCGGAAACCACGGATTTGTATATACTACAAGCGATAATTCATCTACAACATCAACCTCCTGTTGGGAAGTTAGGTGTGTCCGAAGATAGGGTTTGGCTTGTACGGTTCCTCCAGGTGCGTGAGCTCCTCGTCGGTCAACTCGATCTTGAGAGCCTCTACAATAGTTCGGTCGGCACTCTGTGTTCACGAAGGACACTTGTTTCTCACCGATCATTTCCTCAAGGTTTTCCAACTTGGTGGTGCCAATGATGGGGGCAGTGACTTTCTTTGCGGTCCAGGCAAACGCGATCTGTGCCATCTTGACATCATGTTTGTTGGCGAGTTCCTGGACACTAAAGGTCGACGCTCGATAAATGACTCTGGGGGGAGTCGATTGGGCCACTCACCGATCGACGATAGTCTTGCTGGCATCGCTAGACTTATAGCGATCAAACCAGCTGGTAACGTATTTAACGGACCGCAACACCACGGGAAGTAGGGGGTTGTGACTTACGGATCAGTCTCAGATCGCTTTGTACTATCGTTCCAGGAGCGGGTGAGCATACCCCTGGCGAGAGGGCTCCAAGGGATGCAACCGACACCAAGGTGCTAAAACGCACGAAGCGTGAGCGTGTTTACATTGTAGGAACAGCCTCTGACTAGCCTTGAGGAGGGGAAGCATCTCGCGCTCTTCCTCTCGGTAGAGCAAGCTGTAGTGGTTTTGCATGGAGATGAACGGAGTGAGGTTGTTGACGATGGCATATGCTGTTGTGGGCTTTAGAAGGGTGTGCAGCCCCCTAGGGCATACTCACTCACTCTGCATGGCGCAGACTGAAGAGGTGGATGAGTTTTTCTTTCGTAGGGGAGCAAGGCGACTCACGTTGCCAAGCGAAGCAGCTGCTCATTCCGATGTAGCGAGCGTATCCAGCCTTGACCACATCATTCAAAGCGCGCATCTGGGGAATTACAGGTGGTGAGCCACACTGACACATACTGGGAGCGTTGCACCCCCCTACCGTTTCCTCGATCGGAGTCTCTGGATCAAACCTTTGCAATCGAATGAGATCACGGGGTACGGCAAAGAGAGCGAGAAGTAAAAACTACCTGTGACACTGAAGGACATCCACGTAGTCGACCTGGAGGCGTTCAAGACTGGCCTTGATCGAGTCAAAGATGTGCTAACGAGCTCAAGGGTCAGGATTGATCAGGAAATCAATTCCCTCCCTGAAGCTCACCTTGCGAGAAAGGCCGTGGCGGTTGATGTAACCCTTTTCTTCAGGGTCCATAATGAAGCTTTCGGACGGAGTTTTGCCGACCGCGAAAAACACCTAAAACACCGAAATCTTGAGGGGTCGGAACACAGAAGTCTAGATGCGGGCAACTTACCTTGGTCATAATGACAACCTCATCTCGAGGGACGTTGTGCTGCTTGAGAGCCTTCCCAAGGATGATCTCGGATTGGCCGTTTGAGTATACATTAGCGGTGTCGAAGGTGTTGATTCCCTTGTCCAATCTGTCCGCGTCGCCAACGTTTCAGTGAAATGGATTCACGGAATCAGAACATTCGTTACCCACGCGAACTTGATGTGCTCAATGCCCTCCTTCTCACCCAACACCCATTCCTGCCACTCAGGAGTTCCGTAACTCATGCATCCTAGTGAGGAAATGGTTAGGCGGAGAAAGGAGGAGACGCTAACGACAAACCAAGGATGATCTTGCTGACTCTCAAGCCGGAGTTTCCAAGACGGACTGCATCGGTGGTGGATTAGATAGAAGCGAGACTGGATATGCGTAGAGGGAAAGTAATACCGCATCCGACTGGCTTTCGGTCCTTGTTATCCTTGTTATCAGCCGACATATTTTGCTGTGGGGTCAGGTGTTTGTGGTCGGAATCCTAGGATGCCATCAACCTGTCACCCAGTTGGCGGACCTACATGCATTCTTCCAATGATCTCGTCTGCGAATCAGCGATCCACTCCACTTTCTGGTCCGATCTTCAAACCCATTGAGCCGGACTCGAAATGGGTCATCGGTTGGAGCCGGATTGTTATAAGCACTGGAGGAGTGAGGTTCTTTTCATGAATAGTGACTACGGATGCACTCAAAGTATCTGATCTCGTCGTGTGTTCCCTCTCTAACCGAGAGGTCTGATTACTACACAGCATGATGAAACGGATAGGGGAAAGTGGTGGGGGCGGCGGGTACATCAGAAAGCCTGCAGCATTGATTGGACCCATTTGTTACCCTCTGTCTTAGGTCTGAACTCCTCGAAACAGTTGCGAAGCGCGGCCAGCTCATCTTCGACGTCAAATCCACCCTCTTCATCTACATCCATCGCATCCTGTGAGGCGGCTGTGCGCGAGGTCCATGTTCGGAGCACGTCTTCCACAATTTGCATACCCTCCTCAGTCACTTCCTTGGGGATATCTTCCACGGCCGCATCGGTTTCATCTGAGCGTCACATCGCTCGTAAAAAGGTGCTTCGCGTAGTAATGAATAGACAGACCTTTGCTGAACTCTTCGAGTTCGTCAGCTTTCCTTTTTGCTAGCTGCACGACTTCTGTCAGCACGAGTTCGACTACATTGGGGAGCTTTCAAACCTTCACGACATTTTCAGGGAAATTTGCCAATTGCGCAACGTGGATGCCAAAGCTCTGGTCGCAGACTCCCGGTTCGACCTTGTATAACAGGGTGATATCCTGCGACTTATCCGCACTGTCACCGGATACATGGGCGACGACGTGTAAGTTCTTCACATGGGATATTTGTTGGTCGAGCGCAGTAAGCTCGTGGAAGTGGGTTGCGAACAGGCAGAAGGCGTGGATCTCCGAAGAGATATGCCTGATAGAGGTTAGCCCTGGAAGTCGGTCCAAAATACAGATCACTGACTCGGATATAGCCCAGGCGAGGCCGAATCCATCGTAGGTCGAGGTACCTTTCAATTAACAGTCAGGGGTTGAATCGCAATAGAAGACCAATCTATACCTCGTCCCAATTCATCAATGATGATGAGTGAGTCCTTCGTGGCAGACTGTGTGATGGTCCTCAGTACAAATACGGGACCGGAGGAAAGCAGGATCGCACGCGCAAAATCGTTGCAGTTTCAATCATCTCCGCCATGAAGGTAGAAATTCCCTTGAGCTGACTGTCACCAGCTCCAACGCGGCATAGGATGGAGTCGAATATCGGGAGTTGAGCTTTTGAGCAAGGAACCCACGATCCAACCTGTGCCATGAGTGCAATAACTCCAGTCTGTGGGACAAGGTAAGTACGTTGGGTCGGATCGAATGGAGAGGCATCCCGCCTGGCGGATATAAGTACTCTTCCCACCCATGTTCGGACCGGCTGTAGCACAGGTGAGTAAATCCCAGGGGTTCACCACCAGTGATACGTACTGATGATCTGGAATTCGCTTTTGTCTGGGGATGCGTTAGCGTGATCCGAGGCAGTCGACAAGATCTGGTTACCCTTTTCCATCTCGATATCATTCGGAATGAAGCTCACTTCGTCCTGTACCTCAAGGCAAGGATGACGGGCGTCCTGAAGGGTCAGGCTGCCTGATCCCTTCTCGAGCATGGAAGGTTTTACATATGGCTCTGGCGCGTTCACAGCCACATGCGCGAGACTTTTTTTTTTAAAAGGAGTGGAATTAAGTGGAGGGAAACGCTGGGAACAGCAAATTAAGACAAATACCTCAGGATCACGTCTAGGTGCGCGAGGTTGTGGTTCCAAGCCTCCAAAATTGGGGTGTAAGTGGCTACACAGGCAAGGCGTTGGTGGTAGCCTCACATAATGGCCAAAAACGTCAACGTACAAGCAATGTTTACAATTTCCTTGACAAGCCCAGATTGCACCTTCGTATAATCGTTCATGGCGTCCTTGTAGTCGCTCGCAGCTTCCTTAAGTTTAATTGTGGTGAAGAAAATTCCCGCCTTGGTGTTGCCGTATTCAATGTATGACTTGTTCCCGTGAATTTTACGAGCATCCTGCGACGTTCGTGATAAGGAAATAGGAACGAAGAAAGAAGGGGAGTAATCATACGTTCTTGGTCAGCCTGAAACAATACCCATACTGTTGCGAGTTCTCGAGGTGGAGCTTCTTATTCAGCTCGAGTTCCAGCTTTCTGCCCACACGGGCGTGCTCTTCATCGAGGGAATCCCGGATCTAACCAGGAATTGTTTCAGGAGCAGATCGCAACCCTTGCTACGGGTCACCTCACCTCGATGATCTTGGCAGACAATTCCTGGAGGCGTTCATCGTAGTCGGGCTTGATCATGTATATGTGTCTGTCCAGTTGCTGGAGATCGATCGTTTGCTCGACCATCTCAGCATATTTAGATAAACTCTCGTTGTGTTCCTGTGGTGCGAGTTAGCGAGCAGCATGGAAGGCAAGGTTAAGAAGCGCTTGAACTTACACGGAGGGGTTTCAAATATGTTGACTCGAGGAGAGCTTGATATTCTTCGTTGTCAGGCTCCAGAGGTTCCAAGGTTTTGATGATATCGGGTAACTAAATAGGGTTCTTACTTGGGTGGTTCCTCTGTAGGGTAGAGTTCGACAGGCTCACCTTAACCACGGCCTGGTATACACGGACGACATCCTCAAGTCCGGCAACCTTCCGTTGAAACCTCTTTCCAATGCGATGTAAATCGGGCATAAGTTTCAAAAAGTCATCCTATACCTTGTGTCAGGGCATTAGAGTCAAGGAGGTAACCCGGACCTGACCTGTAGAGTGCGTCTTGCGTTCGAGTCGTTGAAAAATATTTCGACGAGATTATGACGGCTCTCTGTCAACGATTGGTGAGCTAAGAACGGAGAAAGTAGAACAGATGACGAACGGATTTCGTGCATGTTGATTAGCGGCTGTTTGAGCCATATCCCAAGGAGCCGAGTACCCTGGCCAGTTTTGCACTTGTTCAGAAGTCCCAGTAAGCTCGAATTGCGGGTGGATGAGCCCTAAAGAGGAAGGTGAGTAAGTGGTTACGGATGAGAGAGTCCAACTTACTCCCATAGTGGCCATGTCCACGAGGTTCAACGCCCGAAGTGCACTAGCATCGAGGCGCATATATTGCGACAAATCGTGAGTGCGTATAGTGTATGCACCATGGTTGGACGGATCGGAGAAGAGAGAAAGGTATGATACAAGGCATGATAACGCCGCAGGAGCGATGGGTAGAGACAATTGAGCTGCAACACAAGACATTAGGGGCGACCGGAGAGAGAGAAGAATTTATTCGCACATATCAAGGTGGAGGCGTCTGCTGAAGAGGTCGAGGGCATCGATGATGGTGCTAATAACTTCACGAGGTCATCCTGTATGTTCTTTGTTGAGAACTCGGCTGTGAACATGTCAGTCTTTTTTTGGGGGAGGGGTTTTGGATGCAAATCTCCTCACAAGACTTTCGTTCGGTGATTACGACTCCACAACGCTCAAGGACCTGCTTGAGTTTGTTCACCTCCAGGTCCTTGTCGGTATTACCGGACTTAGTACCAGAGGCGATCAAGGCCTCCTTCACCGAGAGCTGGATCACGAGCGTCTACAAATAATTAATTCGCCGTCGCCGGGCAATGGAAGAGAATTACCTCAATGTTGGCGAACAGGTCGTTATCTACAAAATCTGCAACACCTAACTCGCGTGTGCTCGTATCGGCAAAGGCAATACCAACGCCAGTCGACTTGGCCTGAGCGGTGGCACCTGGAACGGAGGTGGTAGTCGCAAGCTTGATGGCCATTACAATCGGTGCGGACGATAATTCTGTATTCACGAATAACAAGTCTTCCACCGCCTGGAGGTTTCCGGGTGATGCCTATCGCGAAAGAGTTGGGCAATGCAAGCGGGAGCGAGAACACCGTCCGATGAAATACCTCTTTCTCCAGCTTGAACTGGCCTTTGGCGTTTTTCTTCCCCGAGGATTCCTGGACCCAGATCTCGACCCGCAACTGTTTGGAGGTTAGGGCATCCCTGAGGAATCCCGTCGCTTGCATCTGGTTCATGCTGACGGACGGAAGCGAGTTATTCCTGGCTCCCATGTTCTTGAGAACGGAGTTGGTTTGGAAGACATGGGTAGCAATGTAGTGGGCGTCGGGACCATACGCAGAATAGAAGGTTCCCCGGTCAAAGAGGCGAACCGTCCCAGTCTCAGGGGATTTCTGTGGGAGGCCGCGGAAAAAGGCACAGAATCCGGGGTCGATTTGTTCTGAAGTGAGGATGTGAGCCGCGATTTGGCACGGGGAGGGTGACCTTACCTTCAACATCCTTTTCTTTTCCTCCATACATGAGAGACATTATTTCGTCCAAGTCGCGTCACGGTGATGAGTTGATTGATACGCGTCGACGCGTCCGGAACGAGTTTCGAACTCCGCGACAGTGACTGGATGGCCGTCCCTCGGCTGTTTCTGACCGTGATGACCCTGAAAAACCTGAGTCCGTAGCGCGTAGCATTCTCGACCTGTGCGGTTCTGCCAACCCTCGAGGGATTCCGCCCACAGGGCCAGGCATTGTGGACAGCCAATTAGCGGACGATCCGTCGTCACGTGGATGGCGGATCTGAGGGTGATTGAAGGTGATCGTGACGGCACGTCGGCAATCACCTGTTAATGTTGTTCCACCATCTTCCCTCAAAAATTTACATCCTCAGAAACGATTTGTTTCCAGTGACTGTTCAATACTCTCAAGCTGTTCCCGCCCTGGATGTTCTCACTCCTATGTGGACTCGCACCATTTGTGTACAGACGCAGCGGCTCTCTGTACCGCAGTTTCTGAAGTGGCTTTTCTGGTGCAAAATCGACACTCTCCCTACATTACCTTTTGTCGCCTACTTAGCGTATCAAGGTTTGTCACGGAAGATACACTTCAAAATCAGAAATATATCTCCATTTTTTATTCCGCCTCACCATCAACCCCGTGTCATGAGCCACCTCTTGTTGCTCGTGTACCAACAGGTATATCATTGCCGCTTCAGTTGGCAACACGGAGGGCCGGATTCCAGTGTCACTGGCTGGATTCCCACCACCTTGAAGATCTGGCTCGTATCGCCCCTTTTATCAGCTTGATTGGGGATTGTCAGCGCTGGCCGCCGTTTACGGTTGTCATGAACGGGAACCTGGATGCCACATACAGGATATGACCCAATATCTCTGTGTCAGTCGAGGTCAACATAGAGACTTGGGTTCGTACATACCCTTCCGCAATCTCTTGTCGTGCAGATCACCGGTTATCTTGACTAGCCTATGTTCGCCTCTGCCCGCCGACTGCTCATGTGCCTACCGTTGTTGGTGGTGGATTGAAGCATGCCCACGATTATCGTCGGGTCATCCGAGAAGGGCCGTTGAGCTGCCACGCTGACTTCCATCATCGTGGTTATCGGCGTGGCTCAGGGACACCCCACACGAAGAGGGAGGTACTCTATTCGCACCTATCCTCTTGAAACGAACATGACCCCCCTCCAGCAACGGCCAGAAACTTCGCCTCCGCCGGAATTGTTACGCAGCCAACACTCGATTCACGACCCACCAAACCCAAGGGTCTTATCGTGAATGGCATCTCGAAAACCCTCGGAACACCCGTCGGTCGCCAGGGCAAGATCTGCTATCGCCACGAGCTGTGCAACGTCCCAGCAAACATTCGTCCGATTCCAAAGTCTAACACACCGGTGAGATCAAATGGGTCTCTGCTGGCTCGTTCGCATTATCCCACCTATCCGTTTCGCGCAATTCCTGCGACACTTTCTATTATTTCCCCATATTCATTTCTCGTCATCTGCATTCATCACCCAACCCTCTTTCGCTTTGCCCCCCACTCATATGTATTTCACCTGCCCCTACCCTCCGTGTTTGAGCCGGCTCCAAACAGAGGTCATTCTATCTGCTTCTTCACCACCCTCCTCTCCTTCCTGTGGTATCCTGAGCCATCGCTTACCGTACACCCGCTCCCCTTATTCTCACCCTCGCTTCGTTTGTTGGACGGCGACCCTCTCCTTATGCCACCGTTCGTCGCATTGATGTTATAAAGCAATTAGATATTACATGAAATATAGAATTTTGGAATGATAAATTTCGGATATGACTACAAATGTGGGCAAAAGTCCATTCCAGAGCCTAGATGAAATCAGGGGACATGAGGAGGCAGATGGCACGTAAATCGTTTGTGTCTAGAAGCCAAAGCCGATAGATTTTTATATGAGGTCTGTACGCTTGAGATTCACCCTCAGAAGGATCTCGCGGACTGGGAGCAGGCGTAAGTCCGGGCGAAACAGAAGCGGAGTGAAAAATGAGCGCACTGCGAATCAAGACGATTGATGTGGCTTCACTGTCGATAGCGCATGTGACATGCGAGAAGAGTGGGCGGTCAGTGGGAGATAGCTCTTTGTGAATCCTGGCGAACTTCTGTCGAAGGTCTGCAAAATAAACGGGTTAGTGCAACTGCGGTATTTTATAGCACTGGGGAAAGACAACATTTTGAGATACTCTGCGTGTCGTTTGGTTTGTCCTTGTACGAGGTGACGAAATCTTTGAACCGGAGCCCAGCCTCTATCTTCTGGGCTAAAAGGTCCCGCTTGTTGAAGATGACGACGAAGGTTACCCCCGCGAGGACTCTCGAGTTACATATCGTCCTCCAGAGCTGGAATGAATCAAACTATGACCGGGTTGGTCGGTCGTATCAGATTCCACTGTGACAAGCGCGCACGACTCACTAGTCTGTTCACGGAAGTGTCTGTGACGGCGATGAGCGATGTGGATCATTTTGAGAACAAGGGGGACTCACTTTCGTCTAGGACCTGATTGAATGCGGACAATGGCACAACGAATATGATGGCGGTCACTTTAAAAGGCTGAGAAAATGCTTGCCCGGTCTGGCGGGAGTATAGCGTGCTCACCGTCGTCAAAGAACGGAACCCAAGCGGCTATTCAAATGAAGTCGGTATAGAAAACCGGAGGTAAACGCGCAGGTATCTACCTCTCTGCGTTCTACTCCCACCGACATCGTAAATGGCCCATTCTTGATTTCGCTGCTCAATCTGACCGCCTTCCAGGATAAGGCGATGTTCTTCTACTCCGAGCGTCGTCAAACGGGTGCGCAGTATGTCCTCTACAGAGGGGGCATTGAGCGGTAGCTTAAATCCAAACAGGATAAAAAGTTCACCAATGGTTGGCTCGTAGTTCATTTGGCAGATGCGAAGCGCGTTATCCAAGAAGCTGATATCCCGTGATTGCCTCGTGAGAAGAGTAGGAAATAGTTGTCGAGGATAGACAGGTTCTCACAAGGTGGTCGGGTGTTCGTGGAATTCCCCGTTGTCCAGAATGGTTGACTGAACGATCTCGTTTTCCCATAGGGAAGTGATGTCTGAGTGGCAGGCTGCGATAATCTGCCGCATCTCGTTAATTTGATCCTGTCCGCTAGGCCCCCGTAGTTTCGACAGAGCCTTCCATCCGGAGCCGGACCTGACGACAATCTCGGTGGGCCTGAAGGACGATTGTTCGGAACCGGGGGTCATAGCAGAAGTCCGCCCGCTCGGGCACTTCCCCATTGCCAATCTTCTGGACAATATGGCCTCTACCTCTCGCAGAGGACATAATCGCATTCTCAACTGTTTGATCTCGTCTGCCGCCCTGCTGTCGGGGTCATTGATTCCATTACGTGAGGATTCCCCGCCTCCGTCGTGAGGCTGGGCTGGTGACGCGGTGGGCAAAATATCGAGTATGAAGTTTACGATGCACACGAGATTGAGATGAATGACTGCACGCCAGGCGAGGGAATCCTCTTTGAAAGCAATGGGGGCGAAATGAAACTGAAAGTTTTTCAAGATTGTGGATTTGCCGGATTCGCCTTGCCTAATTCCGAACAATGAATGCGGAAGAGGTATGAATCCCGGAGCGTGTGGTGCTTACCCTGTCAATATATCCACATTTGCATCAGTAACGTAGCCCGACGAGAACATCCCCGTGGGGGGGTAAAAGGCGAAAGACGGCTGACCTAGGAGCAGTATTCTAATTGGCGTTCGTCTTTTTCGAGCCTCCAGCCTTTCCCTTTCAATCTCGAGGTCGATCTCCCGGCTCTTGGCCGCCGCGGTGTTCTCTTCCTGAACCCTCATGGCCTTTTCCAGTTCGCTCTCGTCGGGCGGGGGCGGAGGGGGCCACATGGTTTCCGTTGTTACCCCGTGGGGCAGACTTGCTGTCGTCGACGCAGGCGCCCTGAGGTTTTGCGGGGAGCGTGACGGTGGTCGATTCTAGCGTTTGTGATGCGCGGTTTGACACGCGGAAATAACCAGGGTAATACAAAGCTGTATTCACAACAAATCCGAGCAAAATGTGCAAAAAAAACGAGAGAAGGGACGATATACATGCGATATCAACAATAATGCTGCAGAGCAGCTCAAGAGAAGTGGAAGAAAACAACAAACAATATGCATTGTGCGATCTCGTTGTGAGCCAGCCCGCGAAGTCCGACGGATGATGAAGCAAATGTCGAGGGAAACGTAAGATGGATCAGACATCGAAACTCAATCATGACCGGTGCCGCTCTGACGTCCAGTTGGGGTTCTCATGTTCGTGGCTTATGACGAACTCGACATCATCATCATCATCGTCCTCCTCTTCGGCGTTTCCATCTTCCTCCACACTCTCCTGGGCGGTCGCCGTCTCCGGGGTGAGTTGATGTGCCGACGGGGTAGGGGGCGGCAGGACAAATTGCGTCCATTGGTTTCCACCCATTCTCACCCATTCTCCGCCAACCTCAGCAACCGATGACAGAGTCAAAACTTCGCGAACCAGCTGAGGGTCTGGTGTCAACTGTCTAATACGGTTGAAAGACGCGAGCAACGGAATCGAAATCCATCCCTCGGGATTCATCTACAGTAATCGTCAGATAATCTATCTAAGGATATGTCAAGTCAGCAGCACTTGCCTGTCGTCTGAGGTAAATGTCCTGTGCCATATTTTGCGGGCTTAGGTAATATTCGAGCTGCCCAAGTAAATAATACCTGGTGGGATCGAGCGGGAATGGAAGTTGCGAAATAGGTTGAGGGACAGGTGGGTACAACGCGGGGGGAGGTGGGAAGGATGGATATTGGTACACCTCGTACCCGCCAGGGTGGTAGGAGCCGAAGTTGGGTGGGGGTGGAGGAGGAGGTAAAAAATACACACTCTGGTCCGGTGAATATCCATGAGCGGTATGAGGGGGCAGTTGTGAGAATTGTCCAGGCGGCGTGGCCGAATACTGGTGTTGTTGGCGTTGGTACTGACTGTATCCGCCCCTGGAGAAGCCACGCCCATACCCTCGTCCATAACCTCCGTTGAGACCACGGCCTCTCCTGCCCGAGTAACCACCGCGCTCGTGACCCCCGTTGAACGATCCTCGCCGCGGTCGATCCTGGGGACTTTCACTATTCTCCCGCTCCTGTTCCTCCCTCTGTCTTCGTTCCTGTTCCTCTCTCTGCCTTTGTTCCTGTTCCTCCCTCTGTTTTCGTTCCTGCTCCTCCCTCTGTTTCCGTTCCTGGACCCTCCGTTGTTCCCTGGCATTTATTTCCTCCCTGATAACCGCTGCGGCGTTTCCCGTCCCGCTCATATGTCCAAAACCATACCCGAAGTCCCGAACCTGCCACTCGTCCCCTGTGTCCGATCTCAGCGAATCCAGCTCCACCGGCCCGACCTGGTCTGATGCTCCAGTCGGCCCGATTGTAGAACCAGCAGTGACATCCAGAGGTGAGAGTGACCCAAACTGGAACGTCACTTCGGGATTTGTTTGGTCCACGATGCCACCGACGCCCGAATCTCCTGTAGAAGCAGGGCCACCCGTCGTGAGTGCCTTCCGTAACTTCTTACCCTTGACTGTGACTGCTGGGTCTGCCTGCGCAACGCCGACAGTGAAGGAAGGAAGTCGAGGTTCAGGGGGAGCATTCCCTGCACTTTCGTCTGTCACGTTGACCACGAGCTCGGGGTTAGGGACCGACGTATTTGTTCTCTCCTCAGCTTCCTGCGGTCGGATGTGCCCGAAAATAAGGGGTCGATTTGGCGAGTTGGCGGATAAAGTTGCTGCAACGTCACGATACCCGTCAACTGCAGCGGAATCCTCTGGTGGAGGTGGTCGTGTCAACATCGTTGGCAGCGGAATGCGGCTCTTGCCAGAATCTTGCGTGGGCGGCAAGGGGGTGGAGTTCGTTAAACTAGGCGAAAGATGTGGTGTGGGTTGGGAGAGATGAGGATATACATTCCCTGGACCAAGCTGAGGTTGTTGGCGATGGGAAACGTGGTGGAAATGTGGAGGTTCGGATATGTGGGGAGGCGGCGGGTGGGGGAGTGGCTGATTTTCATACGATCCAGAGTAGCAATGTTGTGACGATGAACCTGTAAATCAGTAGATCGTGAAATTGAATGCTGGGACATGGATCAAACCGTTCAGACGCACCAGTAGAGGAACCCTCGATGGGGGAATAAGAGTGGGCATAAGGATTGTTCATAGAGTTGTCGATAGGAGGATTCGAATGCAAATGCCGCGAATTGTGGAGGGCTTCGGAATAGGGGACGGGGGGAGGAACTTCAGGGGTATCGTAAAGACTTCTATTTGCAGGATGAAAACGAGGGCTCGTGTGGACACTTCCGGTGCGACTTGAGACACGCGAATGCGAGGCGGAGGTGCGGACGGAGTGTGGTCGACTCGACCGTTGTGAAATTTCACCCGACCCCGATGACGCATTGGCCGAGTTGTCATTATTCGATTGGGAGCGGTTTCTTGGATGGGGACGGTTGTGTCGGGGCTGAAGGGTGTCTGCTGTGGCCTGTAACTCAGGTGGGACCGGTACCCATTTGCGTTTCTCTGCAAATAAAAGGTGTCTATAAGTAACGAAACACAGAACGCTCGACAGATATACCTTTCTTCGACAAGTCTTGCGATGGTTTTGCCATCCTCTCTATGCGTTCCTTTCCGTTGTTACTTGTCGGAGGTGTGATGGAGCTTCCGACTTCCGGCCAACTCTCTTTATCTTCTACGGAAGGGGTGGAATTGGGTGGTTGCAAATTTCGAGGTTTGACGACAAAAGGATCTTCATTTTCAGAACCAAGGGTAGCGGCACCGTTTGCGGGGAGGGTGGGGCGCGAGGGCACTGCGCCATCTCGTAATCCGGAACTTTTATTGGGATCACGATCCTGTGATGCCACGGATGGGGGCGGGTCTTTCGCAGGGGGGATGACAGGCCTGTGTGTCGCCTGACTTTGTGCCATCTGCTCCTTTCGTAAATTCCAGACATTTACGGGCGGATGTGGAGGGGTAATGGTTTCAGAAGTGGATGGGGGATGACCGTTGATTGTTTGTGGACGCCCGTTGGTCGATAATGTCGAATTTGTTTGAGTGGACCGGGTTGATGAGTTGGAGGTTGATGGCTGCCGCTTCGAAGGAGTGGGTGGGCTAGGTGAACGTTTGGGATTAGGCGAAGATACTTTTATAGCTGTAGTGGGTTTGGAAGGCCCAGACGTGCTGACGGGGGGGAGAGTACCGGCTGAAAGGCCGTTCACTGCGGGCCTGGCAGGCAAACTCTCGTTCTTAGCATGATTCCTGGCTCGATCCGCGTACGAAAGCGGAGCTGGTCTGGTCGTCGATTGGGGCTGGGCCACCATCTAACAAGGACGCGGGTAATCAGATCATAAGGACGAGGGATTCGAGGTGGGGGGTGGGGGCGCACCGGGGAACTTGCTGGAAAGTCCGATTGAGTGGGGAGAGACCAAGAACGATAGGAGACGATTCCAGGGATGGAAGGGAATCGCCAGAGACGGAAGGTCCGGAGAAACGGAGAAGAAGGAACGGTACGGGATAGAGAGGGGGAGGACGAGGAGACTCCTGAGGACGATACGGCCAGGGACTGGCTTCACAACGCACAGATGTCAGAATACAAATTCACTGTATGTGGGCACGTGCTCTCATCTCAGGCTGAAAAGAAAAACGCGGGCGCACATGGAACGGCACCCGAAAAGTTGGATGTAACGTAAAAAAATATGCTAATACTGACACGAGCGGGGTTAATACGGTACCAAATAGCCTCCAAGGATAGCGTACGAAACAATAATCGAATAGACGGATTAGCGGAAGCGAAAGCGAAGCAAAATGAGTGGCGATGAATCCACAAAAGTACGGTCATAGTCTAGAGCAAGTTTCCACGGTGGTCCAACCCAAATACTGACAATCCCCCATCAGTACAGGGGGTTCATGCAAACAGCGAGGAATAGGACGTACGGTTAGCCAGTTGTTTGACACTCAATCTGCCCATCTTCTGACCGCTGCCCTCCCCAAGGCTGCCGTCGGCCAAGTTTTTCTGTATGGTTTTGTAAGTCGCATGGATTTCTGCATCACATCCCTAGCTCCAAATGTACCTTGGTTTCCTGCATCTCGAGAATCCGGTCCTCTACCGTATTTGCGATTACAAGTCGCTTTACGAAAACTTCCCGGTCTTGTCCGAGACGATGAACCTTTAGGAGTCGGTGAGTTTACCGTAATGTCACGAGGAAGACGAGCCCGCTTACCCGGTCAAACGCCTGGTCATCTACTGCGCGGGACCACGCCATATCCAATGAGATTACGCCTGTCAGCAAGTTTATCAGTGTATCACGGCATGTGAATCGGCAGCTGGCGCACGGTTTGCACGGGTCAAATTCAACCCTACACCCCCACATTTCAAGGACATGAGCATGACTGTGGCATTGTCTTTGGCCATAAACGCGCGGACTGCGCGGCCACGCTCGTCTCGAGACATGGATCCTTGAAACTTCACGTGCGCGAATCCTTCGTTGGTCAAGTACCGAGAGACCATGCCGAGGTAACCTGTCCATTGGGAAATGACAACGGTCTAATTGAACAGGTGTTGGCGAGGGAATAGGTACGTCGGAGGTCAATTTTACCTTCTGGTCTGGGTGAGACTTCTTCAATGCGATTAGCTCGTCCATCATCCTCTAAAACGGGATGAGCACTAGAGACAATAACACGAGTGAGATGAATGCGGACCTGCATCTTCGTTGAGATCTCGTCCTCGTTCATCTCTCCTACAGAAGCCTTCGGCTTCGCTTTGGGTTTGGCCGCAGGAATAATCACATCGTCGTACTCGTCGTCAGAGAGAACAACGTTGCGCTTGGCGCGCTTCTTCCCCCGGCGAGGCTTGTAGTCGTCTTCGTCATCGGGCACGATGAAGTCGTCGTCTGAGCCCGACTCAGACTCATCGACGTCCATGCTATCTGTTGCAAACTCAAAGGGCAGGGCTGAAGCCCTCCGCTTCCCCTTCTTCGATGAGGTCGGGGAGTTGAAAGCCTCGAGGGTAAACAGCTTGGATGAGGAGATGGGTTGACGGCAACTCGGACCTTGAGAGGCGATAAGTGTGTTTGTAATGGTCGCAGAACAGATGCAACTCACAAGGCCTCTCATCCTCGTTCATGTTCTGCGCGTTGTTTGTAGGAGGGCTATTGAGGATACCCGCTGGTTGTGGGAGAAAATTTGAGCGGTTGCGAAGGTAAATACTGACGGAACAAGACTCACTGATGCACTCGCGGCAGAATACATGACAACACCCGGTGACGACGCCGTCCGAGAGAACGTCGAAGCAGATCGGACATTCTTCAACCTGACCATCTTGACCATCATCCCCGGATTGCTGTCGTACCTTCTTTAGAATATCCACACTCGAAGATGAGTCGAGTTCACGCACCGCAAGCTCGGCCTCCATCCGTTCGGTCTCGAGATCCCGGATCTTGGCCCTCACTTTGGAAGCGAATCCTGCACCAAAAGACTTGATCGCCCTTTCAACCTCTGCCTCTGCCCGGGTGCGACCCGCTGCCTCCAGGTCCTCTCCACGTCCGCTGATCAAGGCTGGGTGGTTACAGATCTGGCGCAGGCGAAGCAACAAGACGAGCACTGGGGAAAGCGGATCAGGAGTTGGATTGACTAACGCTTTGGCGCAAAACCCACCAAAGTGGTAATGCCTCAGGACCGTTCCTGCTCTGAGGAACCGATTGAAAATCTGCTGCGACTTAGATTCGACCTGATGATCATATTAGTTTCGAGACAAACACCAATGGAACACCGGGCTTACCGCCTGATAAATCTCTCGTTCTTCGGTACAGAACTCCAACTTGACGAGCTCCACTGTCTTGGGAGGAAGGGTGATCAGTTTCTTTCCATCCAAAACCGTGTCTTTGTTACGTCTCAAGAGCGTCGTCTTGAAGATGGACTGAAGGCGATCTGTCGCGAGCTTCGGACGTTTCTTCTCATTTCGTCCGATCAGCTCGTTGAATTGGCTCCAATCGTTCCATGGCCTGAACTGCAAGAAGCGAATCAACCCATAGGCGTCGGAGAGCGTGTTGATGATTGGTGTGCTGGAAAAAAAACCACATATTAGACGGGAACGGAAACTCGTTTGGAGACGAAGCGCACCCAGTCAAACACCAACGATAGGTAGCATCGAGGTCGACCACCGCATTGGACACTCCTAACAACGGCCTGAGAACCCAGATGCTCCGATGAATGTTAAACTTACTTGTCAATTTGTTGCGAATCTGATGAGCCTCATCGACGATGACGCGGTGCCACTGTGGGTAAAAGGTCAGTGCAGAGTTGGCGCTAAATATCCCAGCAATGATCGAACCTGGATCTCATACAAAACTCCCGCTGCGGAACAGTCAGCCTTTCGCTCTCGGATCAGACCCATGAGCTACATACTGGATTTATTCTTCTTCTTCTTGATAGCCTTCTTGAGAGCAGTGTCCCCGTCCTCGTCGTCAACGATGAATCCGGCAGAACGACTCTTGCGTCTGTAAGCGTTTGTCTTTTTCTTTGCCCAAATCTCTTCGAAGTCCGCATTATGCCACTCGGACACCAATGTCTAATTCCCAAATTCAGAGTCGGTTACAAAGTGATTGGAGAATGAACGAACCGCGTGAGTGGTGATGATCACGTCATAATCCGCTAGGTCTGAGGCTCTTTTGGCCCTTGTTTGACCTAGGTAAATGGCAGGGAACATGAACCACAGGCCACATTCTTACCGATGATTTCCACGCACCGTGATGAACATAGCACTTGAGACCACAATTGGTCTTCAGCTCCATTTCGAGTTGCCATCTGAGGAAGAATCAATAAAATTCCCAGTCCAGATGGCTTCAGGACCTTACTGATCGAGCAGCGCAAGCGGAGCGAGAATAAGAACCTGACACCTCTGGTCGTCCGTGGAGCGGTTTGCCACCATGACAGCGATGCTAGATCCCTCTGTAAGATCGAGTGACGATGAGATAAAGTTGTGCATACGCTTGGACAGTTTTTCCCTACAAGTCACGTAAACGTCAGTGCGTGTGTTGACGACAACATATCGGCGGACCCACAAGACCCATCTCATCCGCGAGGATACCGCCGCGGCGCGTTGCACACCTCTCCTGCTTGAGCATCCAGTCGACTCCAATGACTTGATGGGGCATGAGAGCAACTTCCATCCCGGGTAGGAGGGTCGACAGATTTGGCAGTCCTAATGCCTTCAGAGACGCTTCCACCTTGGCGTCGCCATCGAAGTAGTCAGAGTTACCAGCGATCTCGAGATACCGTTTAATGCTAGGTGAACGCGTTAGTAGGTGAATGCTGAAAGGTTGGAGAATACACCCACTCGTCAGCTTTGGCCGTGTTATGGTGATAGAAGTCAATGCCGAGGTTGGTATCGTCAACAAGCATTCGATTCTTATCATAATCTTCAAAATAACGGAAAGGATCCACATCTGACGTGGGCAGTGGTGTGGGATCATCGCCGTCCGAGTCTGTGTCCATAGGCTCGCCCTTCAGTGGGTTTACGAAAACGTTTGAACCAGAAGCGACAGTGACGGAGGTAACCGATGGTTGCACCAAGGTGAAGGGTTGCGTGGGCTGAGCGGACCAGTCAGTGGTACCATTCTGAAAAGAAGTTCCAGCAACGGGGTGAGCGAGAGCAGAAACCGCCGGAAGCATCTCCGTCAATTCCTTCCTCCTCTGATTAAGGGCAATGAGCTGGCTTGTTATCTTCATTTCTCTCTGCAATTGGATGTATGACTTCCTATCCTTCCTTCTGGATCGATCCAGCTGCGGTTGGATGTGGTTGATCTCTGTCTGTAGGTCAAGGAGTTCACCTCGGATGGCTTCCGTGCTGATGGAAGGTGGCCGTTTGACGTCGACTTCAGGTATCGGGGGATTCCCCGGATCGGCCTTGACTTTCTTCGGAGCGATCTCTTGAAAAACGCTGAAAGTCCCGGATCGCTTCCTGTTTGGAACACGATCTCCGACCAGTTCAGGTTTGACCGTGAGAGGTTGGGATTCAGCCTTGATAGCAGGTAACTAATAAAAGGTCAACACAAATCGACGCGCATATAGTCTGGTACCTACCGGATACTGAAGTGGCAACATTGGAAGCGAGATGATGAGCGCGGTTTGGGGGGATGGGAACTCTCGCACCTCTTTCTTTGGCTTACCAGGGTGGGCATTCCGAATGTGCCACTTTATCATAGGTCAGCAAACGGGGGTACTCATTCTTCGAAGGAGAGGATGTCACCTGATATGCGGTGAAAGCACCGAAACCTCGTGCAATGCCCCCATCCTTTGCATTGGCGTCTTTGCTGCTTTCCAACGGAACGACTCTCTTGTTGCAACCTTCGCGGAGGCATGTGATGTAGCCATCTAGAAGGAAAGGGCGTATTCGACGCGTGAAGTGGACTGAAAGAGTAAAAACCCACAGCCCAGCCTGGGTTCCCTCTGTATTGTGAACTACAAAGACCGTTGGACGTGATTTCGGTCCTAATACGAACGAGAAACCACATACGTTAACTTCATCAGGGTAAGCTTCCAAAAGTTTCTTCAACTCTTCTAGGTACTCTCTAGGCACTGTCCCGTCCTACCGACACCAATGGTACAAAGAGAGATTGAATGGAGAAAGTGATCAACACGAGTTGTTCGGATAAATACCGCTGATGCGGGACAAGGCTACCGACGTCATTTAGACTTACTTGGGCAGAGGGCTTGAAACCAAGCTGCTTCTTGGCAGACTTGAGCAAGAACTCGTTTGTAGGAACCGTGGCCGACATTGGGACCACCGCACAAGAAACGTTGGTCGGGGTAGAGGGGGCGGGAAGAAAGGTGCGGCGATCATCCCGGTTCCGCGTGTCTCATATAAACTGACGCGCTCATTGGATTACATAAGCGAAGAAGCCGTGAATTCAGGAATGCTCACGCCACAGGCGCGTCTGCCGTGGGGAACTCCATTCCTCGTGCATCCGTCCGACAAACGGCGTTGCCGTGCTCTTCCGTAAAACTCATGGATTTTTTGTAAACTAAGAAAATAGGCACAAAACAAGAACACCGGGGACAGAAAGCATCGGAACCATGGAAACGACTAGAACACCCGAGCATCCTTCAAGACCTGATCTGTCAGCTTCCAGAGGTCATCCGCCAGATCTTCCCTCAACGAGTCATCTGAAGGTTTTGACAACTGTGCGACCGGATCAAGGAATGCGCCTCGATAGTTCTCGGGCTCTTCTTTGACCTTCTTTCCAGCGGCTGCGAATAAGCTCGTGTGGACACCTTTGTCGACTGGAACGAATGTCAATGGTACAATAACGAAACGGTAAACGAGCCGCAGGAACCATGGAACTGCGAGTGTACGGGCACCCTCTAGGAAGGTGATATCAATAACGCGAATTAGTAGAGACGAAGGGACTTGCCGGTGTAAACCTCGCCAGGGTGGATAGAAATGGCAGTTATAGGAATCCCCTCAGCATCGAATTGCCTCTGAAGTTTCTTTGTCCAAAGGACAATGGCGAGTTTTGAAAGGCCGTAACGGGTCATCTCTGGCCACATATAACCTCTGCATTCACGGTTGAGATCATCGATGGTGCGGAATTGGACTCCAGGGGCGAGGAACTTGTGTCCTCTTGAAGAAAGCTGGGAGTGTGGGTTAGACTTGCACACGATTGAAACAACGGGTTGACCCACATTTACAATTCGGACATCTGAGCCAGGTTGCTTCGCTGATGCGGTCAACAACGGGAGAAGGGTTTGGGTGAAGGCGAAAGGGCTCAGGTAACTGGAACTATCTTGAGCATGGCGTAGGCCCGTTCAAAGGGGACCTACTTCGTGGTCATCACCTCCTGGACGCCATCAGGCATGACCCTGTATGGAAGCATCATGCTGCACTCCGGTCAGCGCACGACCCACAGACTAAGGCGTAGAGGAACGCACGCAGCTGCGTTGTTCACCAAGATGTCCAACCTCTTCTCCCTCCTCAAAAACTCCTCTGCGGCCGTCTTGGCAAGTTTCGGTGCAGCCAGGTCAAGTTCCAAAAGCTCAATTTCACCGTTACCTGGGGAAAGTCCTGCCGCCTTGATACGCTCAATGGCGTCCAAACCCCTTTGTCGATTCCTTGCGGCGAGGTAAACTTTGGCGCCATTACGGGCCAGAGCTTTCACGGTCTCTAAACCAAGGCCTGAGCTGGGGTGATGGTGAGCTGGTGGCGAGCTTTGGAGGGGGTTCAACCTACTTTCCACCGGTCACGATGGCTACTTTGCCAATAAGGTCAGCCACATCAGTGGCAGGGTCGAATTTGTAGGTCATGATGTTCGTTGATGGCGCGGCCTCATGATGCTCGTTCCGTTTTAACACTTGCACGACAATAGTTCCCGATATTCTCGATGTACGGAAGGTGCACACTGGTGCACACCGAGCAGCTAACAGCTACATTCGTTGATCACCATCATGCCCGACTGATGCCGCGCGGTTGTCGATCGCACTGAATCAAATGGGCCGCCCAAGCCAGACTCGCAAAGCGCTGGGTCGGGGCGCATGCCACTACTCTACGACGGCCGATCTCAACAAAAAACTGACCTTACACAATCGCTTGTGGACAATCTAATCTGGTAGATCGTCTCCTTTTCATCCACAAAAGATAACTGTCAGGAGTTTTTTTTTCGACCTCTTGGATTTTGCTGCTCTGGTGAACTGCCACATTTAGCAGGACGGGTGACCCGGGCTCCTTCCCAGCAGCTCGATGGGACAGGAGCGGCACTGCTGACGCAACGGCAAGGGAATCATCCCCAGAAATGTTCGTCGGCCCAATTTCGCCGGAGCGCCGACCATATCTACCACGCGGAGACACAACCAACGAGGCCAAGAGCCACTGGCCACCAACGGTTCCAATGGCCTTCCGTTGCACACCCACTTCCATGGGCTGAAATTGACAAATGCACTTTTAGCGAAAGACAAGAACGGCATGCAAACGACAAACGAGAACGGCGTGCAAACAACAAAAAAGAATGGCGTGCAAACAACAAAAAAGAACGGCGTGCAAACGACAAACAAGGATCAACCCATTAAACCTTCACCGTCAGACATTGCTGACGAACCATAACCAGACCCGATCTCGGTATATTGAGCAATCCTCAACCTCTGAGCGGGGGGTATCGCCTTGTCGTCAAGGCCGTGAGGATGACCGCCGTTGAGGATACCAACCCGCATCATAGAAAGGAGGTTGTGAGCAGCATTTGAGTGGTCATAAACGCCACCGAAAAATGCTGTCGTCGCATCCTTCCCGATCATCTTGGCAATAAGATGCCTGCCACCTGGATGCTCGTCCATGAACTTGGAAACATCGTGAATAAATCCAGAGATCAGAACGAGCGGTCTATTGGACGATTGTTCCTGGTCTGGAAAACGGTGGGCAAAATATTCGTGATAGAGAACAGGAAGAGCACGTACAGCTGTCCCAAGAAACAACGGGGAGCTCATTGCTGTCCGGGGCCCAACGAAGACCTTCCTGGGTCTCTCGGAGGCGCTTCAGCTGCATTGTGAGCTGACCTTTGCGAACTTCGTTATCGGGGAAAGTCTGAGGTAAATATCATCAGCCACGGTAAGATTGTTGACAGCGAAGAAAACAGACCTTCAATTGGTGGGCCAAACCAAACTTCTCCATAGTCCAGATGAACCATTTTGTAGGGTCGTACTGGTACCATTTGATGGCGTTTCGGTAGTCCCCAGGGAACTGGTGGTGGAAATTGTGATAACCCTCTCCGACGGTGACGAAGGCGGTAATCATATGATCGCGGGGTGTGTGCTTGTCATCGAAAGGAGCCTCACCGAGCCAGTGAGCGAGGGAATTGACACAGAACGTAGACTGTGCGCTGATCAGTGAGGTCATTGGTGCTGTGAATATGAAGGAGGGCGTACGTGATGAACAAAAACGAGTCTAGCAATGCCAGCGAAGAAGTAGCCGCCCTTCCAGTCACCCCAGAGCAAACCAGGAATGACAGTGGGGACACCGAAGCCGAAGACCAAGAGCAGGGTAATATACCAGCGGTGCTGCCACCGTACAACCTCATTCTTGCTCAAATCACTAATGTCCGCGGCGCCGGGTTTACGACGGGGTTTGAGAAGCATCCAACCGAGATGAGAGTACCAGAAGCCCTGGTGAGCGTTGTATGGGTCCAAGTCGGTGTCGGTGTAACGGTGGTGGGCACGGTGACCCCTGGACCACCACTTGATCGACCCTTCGACAGCACCAGCACCAGCCATAGCCAAAACGTACTGGAGAGACTTTGAGGCGTTGTACGACCGGTGAGCCCACAGCCGATGGTAGCCGGCGGTGATACCTGTGGACATTGTTAGAGGGCCAGATATGGCATGAGATTGGGCGATAACCCACCAAGACCGGTGACGAAGTAGTAGAATACGGAGAATAGGAAGGTCTTGGTTTGGAGCGGAACGCAGAAGGTCCCGTATACCGTGAGTAGAGGAGGGATGGTGAGGATAGAAACGTTCAGCCAATTGAGATCGTTTCGCATGTTGTTCCATTGGAATGGGGGCAAGGCCTTTTGGTTCTTCAGCGTCCACGAAACGTAGTTGTCGGGGATGTCGATGTCGATGGGGGTGGTCGAGTCCTTGGCCTTGGAGAGAGTGGAAGGAGAGGCAGACTTGTTTGTCATCTCCGGAGGAGGGATGGAGGACATGGTGGTCGAGGGGAGACCGGCGAGGAGAGTGGGGACATTGCGCTTGGGCTTTTTAACCGTTGCATTTTCGTTGGGGAGAGCAAGACGAGGTTGCCCCAACGCCAGGTCACGTGAGATCGTAACTTGAACGGTCCAACCATGCTCTCGAACGTTCACAGAGGAGCGGCCTTCGAGAAACGGGCGATGCGTCTGTTGCAAATCAACCTATCGATGTCGCTCAACCGCGTTGGAGGAAAATCAGATGGCGGGATTGATTTACAGGGCTGGTGGTGGCTTCCGTTCGCCCCAAACGCGTTCACCGACTCCGCTCATCGACAGCGCGTACGCGTACTGGCTCAGTGCAAGGCAGAAAAAAAGAAAATTGGCCCAAAGTACATTAGGGAGATGGAGGGTGTTCTCCATCGACACCTCGGCTACCCAAACCCAATGGTCGCGTTATTCATTTCCGAATCGCACTTCACCAAAGAGGCCCTCTTACGAACACAATCCTCACCTACCCCCTTCTTCTTGCTTCACCTCCCGTCAGAGCACGAGGACGACATCGGATCTATGGTCTGGAATCACGCTCTTTCCGGCACCGATGGCCTGCTCAAAGGCAAAGTGGAAGCCAGGTGGGAACGTTCTCTGGACCGTGACAGGGTCGGAAGGCCGAGCTTGTGGGTTCAGAATCAGAGGGCTCCGAGTTGGACACCGGAACAGGTTGAGTTGTACGTTGCAGACCACCCATTGTATGCGCGTCACAGCATACTGACCACACCGTGTTCAGGCCGGAACGATATCATTAAGCATGACTCTGGTGTTGGAGTGGGATTTTGGACCGCGGGTTGCGATCGTCTATTACATATCTTGCAATGTGACGCTAATGCTTCGACTCCTTCTCCGCGTCTGCGACGAATTGTCGGATGCTGTCGGCCCTGTAGTTAGATCTGGGAGCCGTTCCGACACGGGAAAAATCCAAGTGAACTTACAAGGCCTCCTCCTCCCTACGAGCGCTGACGTGAGAAAATGGAGTTCTGAAGCAAAGATAGACGTGGTCCTCACTTTGAAGAGGCGTTCAGGCTGACGCTCTCCTTGACCTGCTCAATGGTCTTCAGTTTTGTGTCCTTGCTGCCTCCGCTCAAGCCCATTGCAAGGCCGACAGTCCCGAGGAGGGTCCCGAGGGCAAGATACTCAGTCTTGATGGCACGGCCGAGAATAACGCTGCATCCGAATGTGTCTGTTAACGAACGACCAGGGACTGGAGAGGGGGCAGGAGACAAACTAGGACATGATGGTGGGTGTTGAGAATTGTTCGAGGCTCCGGTCAGAACCGAAGTTGTCGTGCGGATTGAGAAGCCTGAATTTATTCCTGATTTTCCCACAATTTTCTTTCATTCCTCACGTCTGTGCTCACTGTAATCGGTACTTTTCACCACCGCTGGATCATCTACGCGCCTGGCTTCAAAGTTGAGGTCACCTCCAGCCAACCCCACTCGGCAGCAGAGGGAACAAGGCGCCACACGTTCATTTGCCAAAACTAGAGACGTCTTGGCTTCGCGCCGCCCCAGATTCCGAACTTCCCACAGAACACATCATCAGTATCAAAATCGAGCCGGTAAGTCCATGGTTCCCTTTGCTTTTCTTCCGTATCCAGCGCTCACCGTGGCAAGATTGCTTTCAACTGAAGGCTGAGAGAAGATGACCACACCTACCAAACGACACTCATTACCACCACGCCCATTGCATCTCGCTACCTCGAACATAGATTCATTCTCGAGGACTTCTTCGAGTTCCGATGTTGTTTCCCCACTCCTCACTACGTCGTTGCCCAAAAAGCGACCGGCGACGAAACGGCAACAGTCTATCTCATACCTTCCCCACAACAGTGATCCTCGATGGTCCATTCATTCCCCAACCGCAGCAGCCTCACCTCCAAGTATCTCGTCAGAAGGAAGAAATTCTCTTGCTTCACTCGCCCCCCAACGAGAGAACGCTCCGCTCACCCTGGCCGAGAAGTGCGTATACCATCCACACATACAATCACCGCAAGTTGCTAACAAACCACGCCACAAGACACGCAGATTTACTTAGATTCATCGCTCAGAAGGAAGCTAAATGCATGGAACTCCGGGCACAACTCTCCTCACAGGAGGATGAGCTCGCACAGCTGAAGCGAAAGTGGGAAAAGATTGTCAACCGAGGGTTCGACCGGGTGTACGCTGCCAATGGCATAACACCGCCGCAGAGCGCGTCCGGTCCAGTATTGGAGGGAATCAAGGAGAGTGTGCAAGAGGTCAACCGAATTATTGCTGCAGGACTTAGCGACCACGGTTCTGCCCCTCCGAATTCGACGAACCCCGTCCCAGCACCCCCGAGAACACACCCAACGCACCGGTCCACTTCATCGGTCACTACCAATAGTAGCGGAAGCACGCGGTTCTCCCACTCGTCGGCGAATTCATCCCCCGTCGAGGACGACCCTCCCGAGGAGCCACCGGAAGAGGGCGAGGTATCAGGGAAGAGGGACCAAGTGTGGGTTTGTGAGGATGTTTCCCAGTCCCCTGCATGCACACCCATTCTGGAAGACTCTACTGCAGTCGAGGTCTCGAAGACCAGTTTAGATGAGGACAAAATTTCGAAAACTCTCAGAAGGTCCCACAATGTCCCATCCGAAACTGCTGGGAGGAACCCCTCGAAATTAGGTCAGGGACGACAGCGAGAAGGGAAATCTCCTATGTTGCCGACGTCATCGATGCCCGGACTGGGCACCTTGCCATCGGGCACGCCCTCGTGGGTGTTGGGGACGGTGGGGAAGAAGTGGGAGGAGCTGCAACAGACTGAGGCGTATGTATACTCACATGCACCTAAACCTTGCTTTACATCTAAACATACCACATTCAGTTTTACAAAAGGCCAGAAACGCGCATCAGTGTTGTTGGCAGACATGTCTCATTCCCTTTTGAACGCGTGGTCCACTCCCGCACTACTGCCTGTCACTGGGGCGTCGATATCCATGAACCCGTTCGTTGCCTCCATTTCGCCGACACGAACAGAGAACCCGATACCCGAGAGATCGACTGCGCAAACTTCACTGCTGGACGATGATGGCGATCTGCAGGGCGGATTGGGGGTTGTAATGAAACCGGATACCATATCGCCATCGGCTTCGGCCCAGAACAAGAGTGATGACGACGAAGATTGGAACTGGTAGCATGAGTATTTGGATTCCATATTCTTTCATTTCGGTGTGTTTGTTTCCGGTGTAGCTGGGTCTAACCCGTCCCACATTCCACATACTTCCTCTTTCATATGAGCACGCTCCTTGCCTTGGTACTGTAACACGGCAGCCGGTTACCGGTCGTAATTTTATCTTTATTTTTAAAGAAGGACCATATCCAGTCATCGCCACCGGACGGCACAGGACCATACTGCGACTCGTCGGCCGGGGTGCTAGGCTTGGTGGGCTGTGTGTCCCAGTTGACCGCTTTGTTTACCGTTCTGCGTTAGCTTCCAGACGAAGCAAGCAACTCAGAAGTACTCAGACCCTGACGCCTTGCTCGCTTGCATTCAATTATTTTTCTCGTTTTTTTCTCTCTCTTTTTCTCTCTCCCGAACACAATTGTTCTCCCGAAATCGACAACCGGAATCCTCGCCGTTGGCACCCTTATTAACTGCGACTCTTTTGCCGACCGCCAGGGCCCGTCTTCATTTGCTTCCGCGGCCAGGGCCTTTTTTCTTGAGGACCGTGCAGGAAGAAGACGATTGGTACCAGTCACGGCCTCCGACGCTCTTTGTCCCATTTCTCGTAAGCACCCGACCGTGAGCTCCAGTTTGTCCATCCGTGCGTCCTAACTCCTTATATCACACACCTTCGCCGGTTTCCAGTTCCTTCCTATCGCCCCTCCCTGCTCCCCCCCCCCCGAACCTTGGTATCGAACGACGATGCAAACTGCGTACATGCCCGCCACCACCGCTCAAACGGCATGGCGTCCAAGGATTAACCCTTCGAACATAAGTTCGGCCAATGCGAGCATGCCCCCTTACCCTCCGCAGGGCTATCGAGGTCCTTGGCCCCCGCAACCCCCTCCCGGTTATCCCGGTCCCCCACCTGCCCAACTCCCCTCGTCCGTCAGCGCAAATCAGTGGTCAAAAGGCTATTGGCGATTTGATTCAAAGGGGTCAGGGTGGTCGTCTGCAAGCGGAGCCCCACCACAACCTCAGCAACAACAACCACAGTATTATAATCCCGGTGTTGTGAACAATAACGCCCACAGACCCGCCTCTCAGCAAGCAGGTGGCCCCCCCGGGTGGGGCCCGGCCTGGATGCCTCATCCTGGCTGGCAAATGCCAGCCGATCATAATCCATATAAAAGAGTGCCAAAGGAACCAGATCCGAGCTATTTCTCGGTGGAGTTGTCTGAAAATCCCCTTGGTTTGGAGAACATGCACATAACGTACGCATTTGGCGATTACTCTCATAACCTTCTTTTACTGATCACCGCGGATCGTCACCGACAAATTTGGTATTTTTGTCGGGTTTTACAGGCGGGCATCGAGGCCCCAAGAGAAACCGTTTACCACGCCGTGGAGGTGGGTACCAGAAGATTTGCCTCCTAGCGACGAGGAGGAAGAAGACGAGTCTGCACATCCGAATGATCCCCGAACTTCTTCCTCCCGTGATGACCCAAGCTTAACACGGCACCACCACATTTCCTCCGCATCGCAGCAGGTCTCGCGCCACCCATCTCAAGATTCGAAAGTACAACCATTCCCCAGTTCGCGAGAGGTAGAGCAATATCGACTAAAAGGTGTCAAATCGCCTCCTATCCGTGAGTCAGATCAACATGAATACCGCCCAGAGACCCAGTCGCCACCCACGACACCGTCACCTTCGAAACAAGGATACTCGAGCTCATCGTCTACTGTAGCTTATCCATCCTCTTCGTCGAGGAGAAACACGCGAGAGCACACTCCGCCACGAGATTCGTCAGTTTACCGCTCTTCGTCGAGGAGGGATACACAGGAATATACGCCGCCGTCAGATTCTTCCCTGCGCCGCTCGTCCTCGAGGAAAAACACTCAGGAGTACACACTACCTTCCGATGATCGGGGTAGGCGTGAGCGAGAACGAGAACGAGAGAAGGAAAAGGAACGCCGAAAAGCCTCGGACTCTGAACACGAAGCATTCTCCGGGAAAAAGGAGTTGCACCCTACATTTTCCCCCGCTATCGTCCGTACCCCCAAGTATTACTCGGAACGAACGAGTACCCCAAGTAACACCACACCCACAAAATCCTCTGCACACCGTGCATCAGATGGTCTGGGAGTGCCGCCTCACGGCACTGTCATGCCACCCTTGAGGAACATGCTACCAGAAAATGTGCCTTCTTTTCTGAGCCCATTGATTGGCGCGACTCCACGACCTAGTTCGACCACTCTGTCTGGTCCGGACAAGGCCCCTCGTGGGGAACTTTCCTCGTCATCTTCTTCCTCGTCACCTTCCCCTTCGAAGGATAGATCCTCTCGTTCTCACTCACGAAACCACTCGCGATCCAGCTCTCTCTCGAAGGTAGATGACAAGCCCCACCGCTCCCTTCAACGCACCAACACACACACGTCGCGTACGATGTCACCAGCCCGTTACGAAGAGCGACCTAAACCTCCTGCGTACCACTCGAGCTCTTCATCCATGCAGCAGCCACTCCGGAGCATGGGCCGCAGCCAAACCTACCCGTCTCTGGATCCCGTAACTGAAAATCCATATCCACATATCCGTCGGGACTCACGCGACGGCCGGGAATCGAGGAACCCTCCGACCAGTATCTCCCGAGCTTCAGACGCTGTTAAGGATTTGGCTCGGTCAAACAGCAGGACACTCGGGCGCAGCCACACGGAGCCACAACCCTATTACAACTCCACCCGTGCTACCTCCCCATCGAGAGCGCTTTCTCCAACCAGGGCCCTCTCGACCCCTCGAAGTTCCACACCGTCCAGGTCTTCCTCAAGAGCACCATCTCGATCACATACTCCGACCTCCGGAGTAGCTGGTCCACCGGTTCCCGTCCCGCCACTTCCCGCGGACGCGTCGCGCAGGTATCGAACATCCTCCTCTGCTTCAAGGAGGGTAAGGGTCCGCCAAGGATTCTGGAACGGACGTGGAGACTGCGCAACCGCCGATGGCCGATACTTCATTCGTGCTCCCCCAGAACATCAAAACCCTCCTGAGTTATCTCATCTCCATCAGTACCACTTCTCCAGCTACGACGGTAAAACAATCCCCTGTGACCGACGAATGAAGGAGTATCCCGACTCCATGTCCAAACACGGGCAACCACCTAGATACCCATTTGAATGCGTTCGTGGTTCCTTTGCCATCGCTGACAACTTTACTGACGCCTCCTTGCAGTTCCTCAAGTATATCGAAGTTAACGAATCCGATATTCGGGCCCCCGAGTTCCCGTCGCCATACTAATCTGACGGCGTGCCCGACGACTATTGTGTCATTCCCAACCGCACCCACGACCCCATAATTTCATACATGCCTCTTATTTATCACGTCTTGTTGTATCCATTTCTCCCTGTCAGATGCACTGATTTATGATACCTCTATGTGCCTACGCTAATCACTTCTATCATGCTCTCTACATTATCGCACTAGATGCCTCGGTCCCCCGGCTGTCTGCTGGCTAGCCTTTTGTTTACTTTCCCCACCCCATCCTCTCCTTGTATACACTTTCCCACCTGCTTGTAGTCGTGTACTTACTTGGACTTTGCACATAACCTTCTTTTTGTCCTTCCACTTCGTTCCGTAGTTCCGCTTTTTAGTGTACCTTTCTGTTATCTTACACCTTCCTCATATGACCGGTGACCCCACGGGGTATCCCTTTTTCGGCTTCCGATACCCTCGTACGGGGTTTGGTCTGTATATAGATAATACATTGGAATTCAGAAAAGGGGGTTCAAAAGGTTGGATCCTTGGGCTCTGAAAAGCAACGAGCACGAACAACTTTACAAAACACATCTAGATACCCATTGCAATCGATTACGGGAGAAAAAACGTGTTTCGCGTGTGTACTCGAGGTTACTTACGGTTGACAAACACCCCGCCGCAGCGATTACACGTTTCTCAACGTCGTTCATTTCCATTCCACGATCGGTTGCGGTCGCCGGTGCGGGGGAAAAGATCGCAGTGCCCGGCCCCTCTCGGCCGGTGGTTTACGTCCCTGATAACACAGCCCACAATTGGACCCTAGATACCACCCTGGACGTACTCAATGCTTCTTTCATGCAGGCTAGAGCGGCTGAAGTTCCGTCACTCATTCAAGATATTGAACGCGTGGGAGCAAGGAAGGCACGAGGCCGCGTCCAGAAACGAAATCACGAAATCCCTAAGAAGCGTAAGCCGTTCTCTGGGAACACATGTATCATCAAAAAACACCAAGAACCTGTCGCGTTCTTGGGATCCCCACCCGCAAATCGAGGTAGCCCTGGAGGGGCATACACCTTAGTGCGATCTCCACGAAAGATAACAGGATCATCGGCGTTCGGGTTCCGGTAAAACTGATTTGTGGGACGTGTCCCGGGAGGTTTGGCTGCCAAAGGGGGAAGGGGGAAGAGAGCTTGGGAAGGTGAGCCAAAGTGTCCAATTTGGAAGGTCGTGCTTCAACGTTCAACTGTTGCAGATCTTCGTTGGCACAAAGCCTCATGAAACTGGCGACGGAGAACAAAGGCTAACACAGGCTATGCACGGTCTAAACTTCACCCGGAGAAGATGGAGAACCTCCGTATAGCCATACAGTGAGCCATCACAACCGGCTGCAACCATCACGGTCTGACTAGACGTAGTTGGAGTGACTAGATACACGAGTTCGATTTACACCAGAATACAGGATCAAAGCAGGAAGGCAAGTCCCGAGGCTTGGGTTCATTGCGATCCGATCGTCAGAGGGGAGAAACACAGGAGAGCAGTTCAGACAGAGTCAGCAGGTAGACGAACAAGGCGTTCGGGGATCAGGGACGTTCGAAGGCGATGCCGGGGTTTGTCGTAATAGAAGCGAGGGTGCGAACGTTCGTTGAATGACGGAGGATAGGGAGAATCTCTGGGAGTCTCGTGACGGGCAACACAAGAGATATTTTCGACATCACAGGAGGCTGTTGGTCTTGTCCTTGTGGAGGATTTCCCTGGCTTTAAGAATAAATGCCTCAACGGGAGTAACGACGCGCTCTAGCAGTTGTGTCAGTAGGCAGATAAGTTCGGGTGAAGTCATCACCATCATCGCAGAGAGTAAAAACCAAATGGTACTCCAAGCCACATGTCCGGTTATCATGGCGATACGGAAGATGGGGTTTTCTGAGACTTGATTATAACCAGGTAGATCCCCTGCGAGCCAACGAATCAGGTATCGCAGAGATCGTGCATGGCGGAGCATACCTTTGCCAATGACCCTAAATGCGTTGAGGAGGAGAGAGTACCAGATGCGAGCACCTTGTCCTCGGGATGCCAACAGGTTCTCTCTGATGCTGTGAGTCGCGTTGTTAATCTCCTGGAGTTCCGCCTGTGTTGTGGATGTCAAGTTCCCGAGTGCTGAAGCGAGCTGCTCAGCATTCTTTGCAGCGGCCAGCTGGACTTTGTAGGAGGCCGCTGTTTCTTCCTGGTGAGTATGGAGCTGTTCGCCCACCCGGTCAGCTGCTTGAGATACTTGGGATATCGACTGACAAAAAAGTTGGCAGCGGTAAAGGGCGAACAATTAGGATCGGCGCACAAGTTGCAGAGTCGATATGCCTCCCAGCAGTTCGTTCCATTGGCCATTAACCTGAGTCTACACGGGGATAAACAAGGCGGGATCGCGACAATGAGAGTGGCGATTCACCATGACACGGCCGAGTTCCTGGTCATGTAATCGAACCCGTTGGAGAAGTGTCTCCGAGTGGTATGATAGCTCGTTTCCCAAGGTTTCGATGGCACTTTCCAAAGAATTTACATGCTGTTGGATTATGTGAGTGTAATTCGCGAGAATGGTGAGCGTTCGCACCGCGGTCAAGAGACGGGAAACACCAGCATCCACCTGGGCACTGGTCAGCCATTGAATGCGTCAAACACAATGCGGCAACGGGGACCTCTAGTAACGCGTGTGCCTGCTGTTCGGACTGTTGTCGAGACAGTCGGGTCAGGGTATCGTCCAGACTTGCGGTCACCTGAGGCTCGTGAGTAGGAATTCGGCCAAGGGTAGGACATTTTACATATTCCATGATATCGTGGGACACATTGGTCATATTACCGACGACCGAATCAAAAACTCCAGAGAATGCATGCAAGCCGCCCAGGATTTCGTGCATTGACTAGGGGCACGCATGGGGAATCAGCGGCATTGGAAAAACCCGTGGGAGTATCTCACCTCGATGGATGCCGACAGCTGCTGATCATTCTTTTGAAAACTTTGCTCTCGCCTGAGTAAAAACTGAACCAGGCGCAGTTTCTCCGCTGTAATATTCTGGTAGATGTCCTTTGCAATATCTGCGGGCATGCATTTGTTTCAGGCCACCTCTCGTAGAAATGGCATCAAAATACCGATATCGTTTAGCTGTTGGTAAGCATAACACATGCGAGCTAAATGCGCTGTGAGCAATGTAGTCGCACGAGCGAGTAAATCTAAGCTCACTTGATTCTCTAAAGTACCCAGAGTAGCTGGACCAAGACTGGGCACTTCGGGCCAGGGCCCTAAAATTGAAGTCATGAGAATTGTGTGTGAATATGTCAGGAGCAAGACCCACTCAACACAGTGGCGTCTATCTGCTGGAGTAGCGGTGGCTTTTTGCTTGACTGAGCGACATTCCATCGGAGGAGAGAGATGAGCGATATCCAGTTCGCACAGGGTCATAGAAATTGCAACTGGATCCTTCATCAGCCTGAATGCATGCGTGCAACCTGCATGTATCTTACAGGATATCTTGTCTTCTTCGAGTCTACCCAGGTCCGTACAGCGTTGTTGCATATAGCCTATTGCTTGGTGAAAGCAGTCGGGTTTGTTCGCGGTTTGGGCTAACGCTGCTGATTTCATCATACTTATACTCTGCGGGTTACCAGAAACGACACTCACCATGGTTTGGAAAGACGTCCGCGAGCTCCCCTTGCATCACTTCAATGCATAATCGTGAATGAGACGCGTCGGTCACCGAGAACGCACGAGAGGAACGCGATGATCCCTAGACTCACATCCGTCCCCAGATCTGGCAAATTCGCGTAACTCGTCTGTACCAGGGTTTTTATTGGTAGACCTGGTCCATATGGCCCCAACGCCGGGCCATGGTAAGTACGTAAGGTAGAGGATGCAGAAAGTGATCAGCATCACGGAGCGGTCAGGAGGAGAAATGGTAACCGGCTGATCGAAGGTTCTCCGGCCGTCCACCTCCGTCCTCCACTATAAGGTCGCATCCGAACTCACTCACATAGCCCCTCGTTTCCCCCACGATGGTTCTGACCGTCCACCATCTTGACAACTCCCGCTCTCAGCGGATACTCTGGCTCTTGGTCCGTCTTACTCCCTCAGATATCGCTTTCTGCTCTGTAGATCCTCAACATTCTCAACCCAGGAGGAGCTTCAAGTTCCATATGAGGTCAAACTGTACCAGAGAGATGCTAAGCACTATGCCCCGAAGGAACTGAAGGACGCCCACTTTGTGGGCATGTCTCCAGTCCTTACAGAGGACGACTTCACCCTCGCTGAAAGCGGGGCCATTGTCGGTGAGTCCAAGTGGTGAAACATCGTCCCTGGCCGGCTGTCTTACGAGTTCCGACAGAATACTTGTTGACACGGCATGGTCAGAAACGTGAACAGCTGTCAGAATCAGCTCATGTCGACGATTTGTACTGTAATATATGCGTCCAATGGGTGAGACTCCGCTAACAAATTGTGGTTCCAGTCATCCACTACGCCGAGGGCACTCTGATGCCCACACTCGCGCTTAAGTTAATCTTCAAAATGATACCCGAGAAAGCCCCTGCTCTATTGCAACCGTTTCTGAAGGGCATTTTCTGCGCTTTGAACAGTAGATTGACCCTCCCGAGACTGCGGACTCACGCGGACTTTGTAAGTGCCAGGTTGTCTCTAACTCACCCCTCTAACTCGCAATATGTCGCAGATAGAAACGCACCTAAACAAGTCAAAATCCCCCTGGTTTGCTGGGGGTGATGAACCCACAGGTGCTGACTTCATGATGTCGTTTCCGCTCGAACTCTGGTACATGGACAACCCCTCGTTACTGGGTCCGAAAACCCAAGAATTCGTCAAAATTCTTCAGAAACGGTGAGTTGTGTGATGACACCTGTTAACTGGATGGCTGATTGTCCTCTCAGTCCCGCCTATAAAAGAGTTAGCCCTCCGGTTGCGTTGTGTTCCCAATCGACTGATCTTCTCCCCATAGGCGATCGAAAACGGTGGAGGTGCTTACGCGCTTTACCCTGCTTTTCATCATTGATAGCGGCGCCTCATTTTCTCCTGTGGATTCTCGGACCTTCATCTGTGCATGCTGCTTAGCGACCTCCACGCTACGTTTATTTTCGTACGCATAGTGAATAATATTCTGTCGGAGGACTCGGTCGGTTATATAGTGGAGGCGCCCGCAGCCGGGAGCGTAATGAGATCATAGTCAGCGGGGACCGACGTTCCCGTCCTTCCCTTTCTGCGCCGATCATACCCATGGGGGATGCAACCTCGAGTTTGCAATACATAACCTTGGTTTTGCTACGTGTTTGGGCCGGCGTTTGTTGCTTTCTGCCGCCATGGTCTTGACGGTTCACCACCTCAACCATTCCCGATCTCAGAGGATCCTATGGCTACTCGTTGGTCTTTCGCAGCTTGTACGGAAGCCGGGTGAATTTCGGACTGAAACCACGCTTGTAGGAGGAGCTCGAGGTCCCGTATGAAGTCGTCAAGTGGCAGCGGAACTCGGACGACTTTGGCCCGAAGGAACTGAAGGGTGCGCATCCGCTCGGACTTGCGCCCATTATCGTCGACGGCGACATTACCATAGCCGAAAGTGGTGCCATCGTCCGTAAGAAACCCTTTGGTTGGTCCTCTGCCTGGCTTGGACGCTGATGGACCCCACAATACAGAGTACTTGCTCCGGAAGTATGGGAAAGGATGGCAAACACTCTCTGAACCAGCTCAAGTCGATGATCTCTACTGTGCAGTCTCAATCCCCGTCACTTCTCGCTCGAATGCTGACCTCTAGGCCGGCGACTCAGTCACACATTACGCTGAAGGCAGTCTCATGCCAATCCTCGTAAACAAGATCGTATGCACGATTGTCCCGGAGAGAGCGCCTCTCCTTCTCAAACCGTTCTTGTGGAGCGTTTTCGACGCGGTCAGTCGCAGAATGATCGCCCCTCGGCTGGAAACCCATAGGGAATACGTACGTACCTCTCGCAGCCTGGGCCGCAGTCGTATCTGACGGTCTTCCATACCCAGATTGAGATGCGACTGAGTCAGAGAAACGGAGGGTTCTTTGCTGGTGGTGCCAAGCCCACCGCAGCGGATTTTATGATGATATTCCCTCTAGAGGTGTGGGCCAATAAGTTCCCTGAGAGCTTCGGTCCGAATTGTAGGGAATACATTGAACGCATCCACGAACGGTGCGCACCTCGGATTTTCCCTCCTTGATGACCTCGATCTGACGTTAGCACCAGACCTGCGTTCAAACGTGTAAGAGTTGCTCTCAATCCCCTCACTCCATTATACATCTCCTGACTCCTCCATCCTCCATCAGTCGGTCGAGAAAGGTGGAGAGTACCACCTCCTCTAGCTCCCTTTCACCGTCCCATTGATGGTATCCGTCCAATCGGTGGTCCGCATGTGCAACCATTATTATTCCGGGCTCTAGTGTAGTGATGTACCGTGCAACAAATTTCTCGATGATACAACATTGTGAAGATATTCTAGTTGGGAATACAGGACAAAAATGCAGATGACGAGGAAACCGATGAAATGAGCGAGATGCGATGCAATGTTCATGTCATAATGTGGCGAATGATGAGACGAGAGGGTGAAAGGACTGAACGAAGGAGTGGAGTGGGTATTATGTCGGATGATATACGATGCGAGAGATGGAAATGCCGAGAATGCAAAAATGTGATGAGATGAAATTATACAGCATCGTGGTGTGCGAAAAATAAGCTAGGGATACAAAATGAGGGCGAATGCGGAGAAGAGGTGTGGTGTGCAAAATGAAGGGAGATGTGATGGGCGTAAGGTAGACGACGATGAGGCATGGTCCACCGTATGTTGGGGTGGTTGATGATCGGTCTACGACTTCCTGTCATCCGGCCTCCTTTTCGAATTGCCGGACGAGACTCGGGTTTCCCAGAGGGCGGGACCCTCTCCTTCAACCCAGGTACTAGTGATCGGATCACGTTCGAAGTCTCCGTCCCTGTATCCGTATCTCTGCTTCAAAAGCGTCAACAACGGGTTGCGGAGAGCTGGGTCCATGCGGACGTTCTCGCCAGGACGATAGCTACCGACACCGTGGCGTGCGAGGCTCTCTTCGAACAAAGTCTCTTCGAAGGTGCAGCCACAGTTAAGATGACCAGGAGGCGCCATGCGAGGTGGATAAACTCGACGCTCGCGCCTTGAGTCGTGCCAAGCGCACAAGGCGTTTCCAGCGCGGTTGGGAGAGCAGAAAGTGCGGATTCGAGCGTTGGTACGAATGTTCCAAGACCCTTGGAAAGCGTCCACGTTGGGAGGATTCGGAATGGAAGAGGGGAGACCACTGGGGTGGATTCCCATCTGTGGGTAACCGGTGGAAATACTAGCGTGAAGTCCGCCCACGCGGCGGTTGGCCACTTCCTTTTCGATTTCGAGCTCCCTGATCCTGTTTCGGAGGAACCGGAGTTCCTCTTCAACAGTTTCCCTGCGCACAGGAGCGGAATGCGGGCCGGTCAAAGGAAGAGATACGGAGGGAGGGGCGATATCTGGAGGTGTGGAGGTGGAGGGGGCAGAACGGGAGGTGAACTCGGTGTAGGGGGTGGATGGGACGAAGGATCCGGACTGTTCGTAAAGATCGTGAGTATCATACGTATTATAAGTCAGGTAATGTAAATTGGGGTTTGCAGATGAATGAGCAGACGAGGTCGTAGGAGAAACATAATATGAGGCAGGGACGCCGGCGGTGACGGTGACATTCCCGGGTTGAGGGACGTCAGAATGCCAGTCCATGGAGGTAGACTGGACGTGGGAGGATTGTGATGGATCGCGGAATGACCGATCACTTGAGGGAGAGGAATGCGCCGATTGAGTGGGTTCACCCATGGCCCCGGTGAGACTTGAAGATCCCGAAGAATTCGGGCGGATATCTGAGCGATAACGGCGCACGGTATTATCCTGGTAAAGAGGTGGGTATCAGCACCCTGCAAACATCGCACCGCCTCTGATGCGCGCATTGAAAAATACTGACCGGTGCCAAGTAGTACGGAGGTTGTCGGTCATCGTCAGAAGACCCTCGCTGTATGCGCGAAAGATCTCCAGATGGGTACTCCGATTGCTTGTACTTCACGGTGTTGGATGGCCAGTCTCCGTAGTGAGGAGCGGACATGGCGGAGGAATCTTGGCGCCGTCCAGAGCTAACACAGGGTGGTGGACGGGCGTAAAGGCGGGAAGAACGCTTCTTACAAGTTTTAAGCGTGGGTGTACGGCCAGAAGAAAATGAAGGAATATGAGTGAATGAAGGGATCGGATGACCGGAGTGAGAGGATGGAGAAGGACACCGGAGATCCGAAGGCGAGTGTCGTTTTCGTTTGATGAGGGGGTCAGAAGGGCGAGAATTGGGCCAGGAGGGGAGAGTTGGTTCTTCGGGAGACCTAGTACTGTGTGGAACGAGGTCCTGCATTGGGGGAAGAAATGGAGAATGGTTTTATGAACGAGGCCAGTTAAACATTTTCCGAGCCTCTAGTCGCCCGAGATACGCGGCAGGATCATCGTCGTGAGGGGCCACGATCCCAGATGCAGTGCAAGGATAATGGGGGCCATTACCTCCAACGAGTCTCAAGTCGACAACGGGCTCTGCAAATCAAAGATTGGCTCCCTCAGGTTGGTTTCACTGGACACTGACCGAATAATGATCACTGATCAGATCTGCAATTAGACGCTCGCACGCACCAGCTTTCGTATGTCGTCGCCCCACGGCGACGAACGAGCAGAGCACATACCGTAATCTTCGCATCCGGATCCTCCAGTCGTGTCTTCATCTGTACAAACTTCATCCTCCTTGTGCACACGCTTTTTCCCGAGTGTCGCTACTCGCGGTGACTTCCACCTCGGCCCTTTGCAACTTGATAGAAAACGGCGGGATACAGCCACGAGTCGGGACTGCAGATCTCCCATCAGTCGCCCCCCTGTTATACGCCGCGCTGCCTCGATGGAAACAATTATGACAGGCGCGCAACCTGACAACCGGAGGCAGGCGCCAACGTTAAAAGAAAAACCACCGTCGCCTGGAGTCGGGACTACCCAGCGTCTAGGTCCTCAAATTTCCCGGCCGATGCCAAAACGCTGGGATCCAGCCTCGTACGTGCTCTGGCGGCCTCGGTTCCTCCGTTTGGTTAAACCTGACGCTGTTCTAAGCAGTCGTCTCTCTTGGTCGTTCACGAAAACCTCACCGTGATCAGGGAGCCAAACAGCGTTGGGCGGAGAAAGCCGATCCCGCGAACCGATGCTACGGTTCCGATAACATAACCGAGTTGTAAGGACGTAGCGTGCTTGAGGTTTCGCAAGATATACCGCAACACCAGTGAGGTCTGGTAGGGTCTGGCCAGGCGGGAAGCAATCGAATCAGTGACCTGAATATGGTCGAGACGCGATCGGTCTGTGTGCTCGTGCAGAGATGAAACCACTGACCCGACCCTACAGACCAGACACCACATCATATGCGAATGCCCTCACTACGGACCATTCCGCAACATCCTCAGGAAGAACCACCCTAACCTCCACGCTCACAATTTCTCCCTCCGCCCTCTATTTGACCCCCGCAACGGCTTACACGACTTAATACAGTTCATGCACAAATCTGGTGCATTCACCAAAACCGGCGCCCCACGGCCTGAACCTGACCCGGACTAAAGTTTTTCTTCTCAAACATATCCGCCGAACAATCCTCTCGCGTGATCCTTGTTTAATAGCATAGACCACGTCCTGGGCCCGCCCCCTCGGTTCGCTGAGCGTATCCTGCCTACTCCCCCACTGCCCAATGCGTTTCCCTTCCCCCTATTTATTTTATAAAAACCCATAAAAACAAGCCGCGTCTTGCCCTTGTACTAGGTAGCTGTTGCGGGATATATAAATGCTGATACAAAAAAAAAAAAAAAGTGATCGGTCTGTGGCCGGGGGGCGAAAAGATAAGGTGAGAACTATGCGTTCTCCTCCCAACAACGAGATTACTTTCTCACTGGGAGAAAAGGATATAATGCTTTGTCTCCTCGGGGCGCATGCGGCATCACGTCGACCATGGGCGACAGGAACGCTTATTCCCACGAGACAAGGGAGCGGGATACCTGCTCATGTCTTATCGGTTCCCTCCCAGGTTCGGTGTCGTCGGGGACCTGTTCTCCCAGTGGGATGCGATAGGGGGGGGACGCCGACGATTCAAGTGTACAGTCCGCCTGTTCGACCGAACTACCACCGATCCAACAAAGGCCACAGAGAGTCAGACAATATAAGGATTAGAGAGCTTCCCCCGCGGCGATCCTCCCCCACAACCTACAAAGGAAAGGAATGTCCGTAGCACAAACTGATTGGATATTCCCATCCAGGGGTCCCCCGCGCATTCAGCCATTCAGCCACGAACAACACAGACCAGCCAAAACTCACAGCCAGTATCTGATCCCTGCGACGAAACGGGAGCGTCCCTCAGGGAATATTCGCAATGATCCCACAGGGACCGCAGCTTTCAATAATAATCACGACCAGGAAAGGGATATGATCTCCCAGGTCCCCTGCCCACCATCAAGCCCTGAGTTCAATTGCAGATCCCAAGTCACTGGTCATGCATCATGATTGAGCCGCGCCGATACCGGTGCTGCCGAGCGGCGGACTTTCCGTAAACGAACCCGACCGCAGGAATACACCCTGGTGGCGATGCGATTGTTTCCCCTGAAATTCCTTGGCTCCCGCCGAGATATGCACCCCCAGGCGAAAGATCTTTCACAGAGCGAAATTGGGCATGCGGTCTCGGTAAAGCCCAGAGAACGACGTCGTTCTAAGGCTGTACATGCGACATTGATCAGCTCCAAGGCGCAGGTCCTCCACCCTCCAGGCTATGCCCCATACGATCTCGCGCAGGATATATGCTCGACAACAACGGGAAATTACGGTAGCAAGAAAACATACCAAATATTTTCAGGCAACCTTTGATACCAGCAACCATAAGGCTCGTCGGTCGTCCACGTACCAAGGGATCTTCCAGACCGAAACGAAGATACGTTTCTCTCGTAGAACCTGACCCCGAATCGGTGGATTTGCGAGGAAAAGATCACCGTATCTGCGTCCCTGACAGCGGTAGAATCGAGGGGTGGAAATCAAGAAACGCGTTGAGGAGCACATGAGCCATGAACGGGCTGGTGGGATGGGCGGGACTGAGGCTGCATGCTTGGAGAGTCAAAGTGGGGGGAATAAAACCTTGTGGGGTCGTGGCGATCAGGTCTGGTAAAAACATCGGTATCGATTTCCAAAGAACGCATGACTATGGACGGTCTATGTAGGCACTATTCGATACGAACGGTTATGGAGGTTCGCAAGCCTCAGTGAGATATCATCGCCTTCAACGACCAGTGGCGCCGTAGTTGGTGACAGGGGGCGGGAGGGCCTGCCCCTCAGCGGGCTCATAGTTCCCACTTCCAACATCTGAAATCGTACGAGTAGAACATGGTCAACAGATCCACCCATCGTCAACAGCGACGAGTAAAAGAACTCACATCGGTATCCTCCATCGCCGTACTGTTCCTCCGCCCTCATCTTCTGGTAAATGAGCCAGAAAGCATGCTAGAATGTCGCAATCAGACGACACCGTCCCAATCATACGCCCAACGGAGCTAACGCACCAGAAGTCCAGGGAAAAACGCCAAACTGGGTTCAGAATCAAATGGATGTGAGTTTTGTGAAAACAAAATAATTGATGCGTGCTGCGGCGCGCTGCCAAGGGGGGGGGCACTTACCAGGTAAGCAAGATGTTGATCAACAAGTCGCATCCACAGCCAGTCACGAAGAAAGCCCCGGCAGGCGGGAAAATAATAGCAACGAGGATGAGGATAACGTCTGAAGCCTTGACTGACATGTCGTGTGTGTGTGTATGGGAGGTCAAAGGTGTCGTAGAGCCGTCTTGGGGTCGCGGGCCATCAATTGAAAGGTTGCTGCGGTGGCCACGGAAATCACCGTAGCTCGTGATCAGCACTCCAATGGCAAACGTCCATATCAACATGTGCAACCGCAAGAAAGTAACAATCCAATATTTAGATCTACTACCACACTACATCGCACCAATGGGTTGGAATTGGGGTGCATTCAGATACTCTGCCGGAACAGGAATGAAAGTCGTGTAATAGGGGCCAAAAAAACTCGCCGAGAGGCAGGAATAATTTATGGGTAAAACCTCGAGGATGAATAGAGAGTGAAATGGGGGTGGCGAGTATACTTATATTTTACAGAAGGCCTCCGCCTTTGAGGTTTTGCAATATGACTTCATCCTGGACTGTAAAGATAAACGTTGCAAAATCAGGTTTCAAACCTCGGTTACACAAAGAAAACTCACCAAGTTTGAGAATCTCGGCTGTGGTGCTGTCCTGTGAACGCGCGGAGGAAGCTTTGACAATGCACGAGGAAGTAACGAGACGGAGTAACTCACAGTGACGGAAGTAAAGTGGCAATGGAACGGTCGTGGTTTTGGTGACTTTTCCTTGTGCACACCCGCAAACTTCTTTCGTAGGTCTGGATGAAAGATGTAAGCGGCTGTCACAGGAGGGCAGATATGTCGATTGGAAACCCCACTCACAATTGCTGCACCCTTCGAACGTATTGGGCCTGTCGCCGTAACTGACAATGTGTTTCGCGAAATGCGAGCCAGCCTCAATCTTGGCCTTCAACAAATCGCACTTGTTGAGGAACAGGACGAGCGGTGTGTTCGTCAACAGTTTGTTCGAGACAATCGATGTCCACAGTTGAACCGAATCGGCCTGTGCAGATGATCCGTCGTTAGATGCAAGGCGGACCTAAAAGCCAGGGGGGCTCACGAGTCGATTGACACTCGGATCTTCGGCAAGAACTTGATCGAAACAAGAGATGGGGGCGAGGAAGATGATGGCATTCATATCATCGAAAAAAGGGACCCAGGCAGCTGTCACAAAGATGATGCATCAGAGACCGAACGGAGGACCGCTCCGGAACCACTGGGGCTCACCTCGCTGCATGGATAAAATATTCGTGAGGGTCAGTTCACATCAGCAACAATGACAGGTTTCTCACCATCGAGCGATGACCGCCTACGTCGTAAACATACCAACCAGAGCTGAGCGAAACACCGGGGCCAAACTTGCCCAAAAGCTCAGACTTGCCGATGTCAAATCGAAACTCGGTCACTCCGACAGTCTTCAACCTTGCTCGAAGAATATCGTCTAATCGCCGATGAGTTAGTGTGGTGCCAAGGTGGTCACATGGCTACTCTCAGTATTGTTTACCGTTTGTGGGAATGTACCTCTCCGCTGCCACCCTTGGCAGATCGTCCAGATAGCTGTCCGATTGGTTCGATTGAGAACGCGGCGGGGGTGAGAATAGATGGAAACCGGACTCACAAGCCACCTTGATCCTGTGGCCTAACTTTGGCAATCTCCAAGATCTCTCGCACGACAGGGTCTGCCCACAGTGCAATCACATCGTCCTTGCACGCAAACAAGACGCGGCCCGGATCCATGGGATCATCAAAGTCTATCTCCTCAACTCCACCTTTAGCCCATTTTTTAAGCGCTGTTTTCCAGGTCGAACGGGAGTTGACAGTCAGTTCGGTCCTGATAGGAACAGCCGGCGCATCCGGGGCGTTTGAGGCGTCGTTGAAGACGGGGTCCGTTGATTCACCTTTGATGTGGTGGTGAGAGTTTGGAGCAAGCTTCTCAATCAAGACGTCCTCCATACGAAGGAGAGGCGATAGTTTCATCTTAAGCTTCAGTTGATCTGGACCCAGAGGAGGATATCCTTCGCCGAGTTGATGGGCCATAGTAATAGTGTCCACAATCAACCGCATGGAGCGGACGACATTGAGCTGAATCACGGCCCGCCATGACGGAAGCTCTGCTCGGAAAGCCTGGAAGTCAGGGATGGTTAAATTAGGTTCTGAGAAGCGGACGCGGTGGGAGAAATCAAGAACCTTTGGACTGCTCATCAACTGGAAGTCTGACAACAGCGAATTGGGGCGATTAGGTGGGGGTCACAGAGGGGAACAAGCTGAGACTCACTCTTCAACGTTGTCGACTTCCCTGTAGCAGGGGGGCACGGGGTTGAGTCCACCGTAGAGGGGAATTGTGGGCACAGAACACACCTGATTCGCTTTGACCTGGTGCGCGGGGACACCATTAGGGATCCGAGTACAGCGCACGAAGACAGAAGCAAGATGGTAGGCTCACCCAAAAGCAAGATCTTGACCGGCCTAGAGTTCTTACGAACGTTTCGCTGCTTATTGATCTCCTCATCTATGGCGTCAGACCTTTTCTTTGCCTCTTGTTCCGCTCTGACCCTGTTCTCCTTGTCGCGCGGGGACTCGTTGGGAGGAGGAGCGAAAACGTGAGCGAGGGGATCGTCTGTGGGGGAACTTGAAGCGGAGAACATCCTCTGCAGAGACCGGTTGGTTTGAAGGAAGGGGGTTGAAGAGAAGGAAGAAGGGGGAAGAGAGAATCTTATTGTTGAAGACAACGAGAGTCGCCGCCAAATAAGCATTCATTATGTTGATGCGGATCGGTGCTAGCGGGGTTCGCTGTCCCTCTCTCTCTCTTCTCCCAGTCAGCGAGGACTGAAGAAATCTCAGCCGAAGCCCTGACTGGACGACCAAGCAAGCGGTGGCACTGAAACCAATTCCAATTCGATAAACTTCACGACGGAAACTTCCCTCGGCTGTTTTCACACTCGAATTTGATCTCGGTAATCACCCATTGTCGTGAGGAGGCAAACGACACCATGATGTAACCGTCCAAGTTACGCGTCGCGTACCCGAGCGCCAGGTGGTCGATTTCGTGAGCCACATTATGTCTCAACAAGGTTCCACTGCCTCATCCTTGCCCTCGGTCGTGGATGCTGGATCTCGGGACACGTTCCAACTTCTTTGTAAAAGGCGGGAACGATTCCCATAAGGAACGTTGTGATGATTCATCGATTATCCGTGGAAACGGGACCAAAATCGTCCATGCTGCGCGAAATCCCCTTGCATACAGATCGCAAACATCACAAACCAGGCCCCGTCCTGGGAACGATTGTGTAACCATTCCGGTCACGGGCAGGTGCGGTGACGGGACCATCCCTGTCCTAGCTCAAGTGGCCACACAAAACAACCTTATTCAAACGGAACATCAAAATCTACAGTAAATAGGAGTCCCTGGCAATCACCACAAGCCGCAGAGTAGCGACAGGCCCGCGATGACCCCAAGCGAAAGCAGCCGCGAAGGTTGGAAATAGGAAGATACCCCTGAGTTCTGTTGGTGAGGGATCGATGTCGGACCAACATTGTTGATTCCCCCGGTAGGTGTCGGGGCAGTCAGTCCTGTCGTGTATGCCCGCAAGTAGTTCACCTCGAAGTACGCCTGATCGTACTTTGGGCTTCCGGCTCCGACGACATTATCCAGGTACTGAAGATGGACAAAAAAGACCGTTGCAAGGTTCGAGAGATCAGCAAATGAAAACCAGAGAGGGGGACCACGTAATCCTCCGTTGATACGGGGGGAAAATACGCACGCATTTTCCTGTCGGTCCAGCTCCGCTACAAGTAGGGAGGTAATTATTGTCCTCCCCAGCCCTAAATCACCGGAATAAATGCACGCGAAAACTTGATCGAGGAACAAAACTACGGACCAATTGCCACAAAGCGTAATATCGAACACAAGCCTGCAAGGGCCGCATCAGTCCTGCTGCAAGGAGAAATTCTGCTCAAATTTACCGTTGAGCACCAAAGAACTTGGTGATATCGCAGGTCGCCGCGGGGTAACTAGCCGATGGCGGTCCCCAAGTCTTCACGTCAACAGCCGAAGATGCCGTCGCTTGGGTGATGGAAACAGGGATGCTGTTCCTCTGAAGAATCCAGGAACATTGAGTTTTTCCGACATGGACAGAAGAGGACAATCGCTTACTGTCCAAAACCAAATGCTGGTAGTTGAATAAACAAATCAGTACGTTGTGTGAAGCCGCTTTCCATGCTCGGAGAACAAGGGTAACGTACTAGACACCGCTCACGTCAAACTGGGTCGCCCAAACGCCACCGCCCACGTTGTTAAACCCGGTTCCGAAACTGTTCGGAGTGCTCTCGCGAACGACGCACCCTGCGGGGGTGGAACAGTCGGTGAGGTTCTGGGATGGAGGGGCGGAGAGGTAGCACCCCGGTAATGTGTGCAACGCCATCTGATTTGTTGTCTGCAGGTTGATCGCCTCTGACGAGCGGAGAGTCAACCACTCATCATCGGAGAAGGGGATTAAAACACGAGATTTACCCAAGATGTCGATCTCTCCATCATCGGGCCACTTCTCGCCTGTTTGGTCAACGACATTGGTAGACAGGTGAGTAAACAGGAGATGTTATTTCACGTATCACGCGACCCCCGCAACGACCCACCATACGTCCAGAATGCAGGCCAAACCTAAGAACGGACCCAATTTGTTACTGACGGGAACCATGGACTGGGTTGAGAGGACTTACCGAACACCCATATGGCACATGAGAGATGTCAACGATCCAAAGGCTTCCAACCCCGTACAAATGACGACTTTCTACGCGGACCGAATTTCGTTTTTCGTTCCAGGGGACATATGCGGTGTTGTCGACCTTCATCACGACCTGGCTTTTCTCGTTTACGTATGCTAGTTTTTGGGCATAGGCTCCTGATCTGTTCGACCAAAAAACATCACCCCTGTTCGTGTCGTTGACCGGATACGAAAGGTTATCCCCGAAGAAACGGTGGCTAGTGTTACGGGTTAAAAAGCGATCAAGAGTTTTCAACCGGACGCACAGAGTGAGGTTATCCCAGGAACCGTAGAAGTCCCAGAGTGGGTTCCCCTGCCTGTCGTCAAAGAAATTTGCACCTCTGTACTCCCTGACGAGGCCATAGCCCAGTGCGGCGGAAGAGAGGGAGAGTAAGCAAGAAAGTGAGAGCGGGCGTAGCATCATGAATGATCGTGTTCGTGTGTTCGCAAGAGCGAGTGAAAGATACAGTCTGGAGGGACACGGGTATGGGAAGGGAGGGAGACAGCAGGGGAACCCTCGCCCTACGTGCAGGGGAAAGGATGGAAAGATGAACCTGGTTCACGCACGCCCGTCACTTATTTTTCTGGAGCGCATTGAGCCTCATGTTCGGGTCCGGACCACGTGCTGGCTAAGATGAGGCTAAAGAATGAATGTGCTCTCAGAAACTCCTTCCTTTGGAGCGCTTTTACGCACCAGAACGTGGGTGGCGAATGGATGGGGTTGTGGGTTGTGCGCATATACACGATACAGCCACGGACAGGGGTGGCGGCAGGGAACGCAGCCGTTCATTGGCTCAAGACGTGAGGGCCGCTTTCGCGCATCCCTCTCTGACCAGTCGCAAAGAAAATTATCGGGTGGGTAAGAGATGGGGGCAGGCCAAACAGCCGAGAGACAGAACCCCTCAGCCGAAATGCAGCTCCGATTCAACTCTTTCCGTCCTCCGTGAGTCCGTCGCTTCCGGTTCCGCCGTTCCCTACGCCCGGAACCCGGCCGTTTTGGATTCAGTAAACCTTTGCTCCTCCCCTCCACCAATAAAAAGCCGGAAAGACCGATGGGGGCGGATTCCGACCATCCTGGCCAGCCAGACACGAGGTCTGCTGCCTTCCGCGCCGCAAAGGACATCTCCTTCGGAAGCGTGAGTCGATTTTCGACCCCCCCCCCCTCCCTACTCCAGCTCCGAAAAACAAGGTCACACCGACTGAGCCGACTTTTGAAAATTTTCATTCTCCCAGGTTGCAGGCATCATATCGAAAGTATTCGAACATCCGTTCGATCTTTGCAAAGTCCGTCTGCAAACACAAGTGCTCGATCAGATGGCGAGGTTCAGCGGGCCAATCGACTGTCTGACCAAAACCTGGAAGAATGAAGGTCTCAGGGGGTTATACCGGGTACGTACGCATTCACCCTCCGCGCATTCACCTACGCAGTTGCATATGTGTTACCCTCCGCCACGGGGGCTTTGCAAGTTCTGACGGAATGTGTATTTTCGTTTTTCCGGTTGTAGGGTTTACCAGCACCAATAGTTGGGGCAATGGCAGAAAACGCGTGCCTCTTCCTATCATACAACGAACTCCAGAATCTGATTCGATGGACGAACCAAATACCACAGCACCGGGATCTGAACCTTCCGCAGATGATCTTGGCCGCAGCAGGCGCCGGTGCGCTCACGAGCTTTGCCCTGTCCGTTCATTTCCCCCTTCTCCTCGGAGAACCCTGGAAGGGAGAGACCCAAAACTCACGAACGTTCGGTTTCCTTGCGCTGTCGCGTTGCGTTTTTTTCCTTTCTTTCCTAGAACCCCCATTGAGCTGGTAAAATGCAAGATGCAAGTCCAAATGCTCGCCGCCCCACCTCCCTCTGTCTCCCCCATACCCGCCGTGCAGTTTAGCAGCGCTACCCCGCTGAATACCCTACGAGTAGCCAGGCTCCCAGGGCCAATAGAAGTTCTCAAAACCGTCGTGAGGACGACAGGATTCCGCGGCTTATGGCTCGGCCAAACAGGCACGCTCATCCGAGAAACGGGCGGCTCAGCAGCATGGTTCGGTTCGAAAGAGTTCACGGCTGGCCTCCTCCTTTCCTACCGCTCAAAAAAGCACCCTGAGCTCATCGTTGATGGGAGGCAATTGACGAAAAAGGATCTTTTACTTTGGGAGTCGGCTTTGTCCGGAGCGAGCGCGGGGGTTTTGTACAACCTCGTGTTGTTCCCGGCGGATACGGTCAAGAGCACGATTCAGACCGAGGAGGAACTTCGTCCTAGGGCCAAGGGAGCTCCTCGACCGACGTTCTTTCGAACACTAAACCAGTTGTATGTTAAGCAGGGGTTAAAAGGTCTGTACGCCGGCTGTGGAATCACCATAGCCAGATCGGTGCCCAGCAGTGGGCTGATTTTTTTGATTTACGACGGACTTTGCAAGCGATTCCCTTAATTCATCCCTCATAGACGTAATCAACTCCTGTGTCATCTCATTGCATCCTGGCGTAACTGGGTAGAATTACATAATAGAGAAATACCTAATCTTCTAGAACACCGAAAAAAAACGCAAACCTCCACCACCCTACGAGATCCCTGTTGAGAGAGACGCTAGACTAAGGGGGGGGAGGTGCGCGAAGGAAAAACCGTCAAAAGGAAAGAAGAAAGATTTTTATGCCGTGGTGTAGATGTGATTGCGTTAATAAAGTACAGTTGAATGACGAGCAAAAAAGATGCGGCAAGTGTAAACGGCAGGGGCGAGAGGGAAAGACGTTTAGTAGCGGTAGTGGTCGGACTTGAAGGGACCGTTCTTGGGAATGTCGAGGTACTTGGCCTGTTCGTCGGTGAGGACGGTCAACTTGACGTTAAGCTGTTCAAGGTGAGCACGAGCGACCTCCTCATCCAACTCCTTAGGCAAGATGTGGACGCCGAGGGGGAACTTCTCAGGAGTCGTCCAAAGGGCGATCTGCGCGATGACCTGATTGGAGAAGGAGCAGGACATGACGAAGGAAGGGTGTCCAGTAGCGCATCCGAGGTTGACGAGACGACCATCGGCAAGGAGGATGATGTGCCTGCCAGATGGCATGGTGAACCTGTCGACCTGAGGCTTGACGTTCACGACGGACGCGGCATTCTGCTTCAACCAAGCGATGTCAATCTCAACGTCGAAGTGACCGATGTTGGAGACGATGGCGTCTTCGACCATGACCTCGAAGTGCTTCCCGGTGATGATGTCCCTGTTACCGGTGGAGGTGACGAAGATGTTGGCGCGGGAAGCGGCATCGTCCATGGTCGTGACTTCGAAACCAGCCATAGCAGCTTGGAGAGCGTTGATTGGGTCGATCTCGGTGATAAGAACACGAGCTCCGTAAGACCTCAAAGCCTCAGCGCACTGGAAAGCGACCATAAGAACGGGCTCAGTTTCCGTAGGTGGGAGCTAATGACTTACACCCTTTCCGACATCACCGTAGCCAGCAACGACGGCGACCTTTCCAGCAAGCATGACGTCGGTAGCACGCTTAATACCATCGACAAGGGACTCGCGGCATCCGTAGTAGTTGTCGAACTTGCTCTTGGTGACGGAGTCGTTGACATTGATAGCAGTGACCTTGAGCTTGCCCTCCCTGTGCATACGGTAAAGGTGGTGGACACCGGTGGTGGTCTCTTCAGAGAGACCCCGGATCCCAGGGAGGAGCTCTGGGTATTTCTCGTGAACGTGGGAGGTGAGGTCACCACCATCATCGAGAATCAGGTTCAAAGGCTTGCCACTGGGGAAGCCCTTGATGGACTGATCAATACACCAGATGTATTCCTCCTCGGTCTCACCCTTCCAGGCGAAGACGGGGACGCCGGTGGCGGCAATGGCGGCTGCGGCGTGATCCTGGGTGGAGAAGATGTTCTAAAAGGGGGGTCAGGTCCAGGTTCAACGGCCGACACAAGGCGAGAAAGAAAAACGTACGCAGGAAGACCAGGTAACCTCGGCACCGAGAGCAGTGAGGGTCTCGATCAAGACGGCGGTTTGGATGGTCATGTGCAAGCATCCAGCGATACGAGCGCCCTTGAGAGGCTTGGAAGCGGAGTACTTCTGCCTCATGTACATGAGACCTGGCATCTCATGTTCGGCGATTTCGATCTCCTTGCGACCAAAGGCGGCAAGGGAGACATCTGTGTGGAACGTGATCAGAGAAGGTAGATCATCATGCATCAAAGGTCGTGGAAAAGAACGCCGTACCAGCGACTTTGAAGACCATAGCTAGGTTTTTTTTTTCAGGGGGGGGGGAGAATGGCAGGAAGGAGGGTGATGAGGAGAAAGAAAGAAAGAGATGGGACTAGGCTTTTATTCAATTTTTTTTTTGAAGGGGAGACCCAAGTCTCCCTTCCCGTTTTACTCGTCCCCATCCGATCGAACAGTTTGCCGACATGTCTCCGCATCCCCGACGAGAACAGGATCCGACCAGTGGGTGTGCGCTGGTAGAAATCCTTCAGCACACCTGTCCTCTCGAACAAGTGGATGGTGTCGAGAGGTACGTCTGTTACCCCATTCCGAGGATTTTTAGAGTGTACGTGGTTCGCGTCTGTTCACCGAGTGCGTCTAATTCGCTGGAAATATCAGATGCGAGGGCAAACCAGCAGTCGAGTTGACAAAGTTCGTCCGCATTGATATGAACACGGGTGAAGTCGAACTGCCCAGAGGGTAAGTCTGGCGTTCGCTTCCTCATTCTCTTCTTTCACCCAGCCCCAAGTCCCGCCGCAGTCATCCGGTACCCCGGGGTAAACTCTGGAGCCAGGTCAAGCGCTACTCCGACAAATGAACCCATTACAAGTTTTACTATCACAATCACAACATCTCCGTCTTTGAACTTTCATCTCTTCCGAATCGCCCTTTTTTACAACGAAGCAAGGATATCGCCCCCCTCGACGAGCACACAGGGCCCACCAAAGATCACCTTCTCGCTCATCCCGTTCTCCTTGATGTAAGTCTCGCAGGCGTCGTCGGTCGTTCCGGGTTGGCACCACACAGCGGGAACGTTCAACTCCTTGGCGGATCTGAGGACATCGAGGGTGACCTGAGCGTCGACAATCAGACCCAGGGTTGTGCTGTAGAGGAAGTATCTTTCTCACCTTGGCGGGAGTAACCACGCTTACGGACGTCTGGCCGGGTTCCTTGAGTTCATGCAACGACTTTATCGTGACCAGTCCCTCGAGCTCAGCCTCTCTCTATTCGCCTGGCTCTGTTAAGCCCGACCGTATGATGGGTTGTGGTTACCACACACCGGGTGAACGGGGACGACATCCTTGGACTTGTTCTGGTACCACCTCAAAATCTACCGCGATTTAGAAAACACATATAGTCAACGCCCAAGACCGCAGGTCTCGCCTTCGTGCCGACTTTATGCTGGTCCTTGGACGCACCGAGGACGGCGAAGTGAGGGGAGGACATGAAAGCGGCCTTGGTCTCAGCAAGGGACATGGCCGTTTTGTGGACGTTAAAAGTGGACGAAGAATTGGGGGTTGTTGCAGTTAATGAGAGTCGTCGCACTGGGTGGTCGCTCGGCTCAAATATGGGAGTGAGGTCTTGAGATCCGACCTCGACGGCATGCTGTAAAACCGCACAGAAGATCGTCGGTAGGGCCAAAGCAAATAAATGAACGTTTGAACGATTGGATTGTAACCCCCTGACGGTGATCCGGGCATCCGACCTCTACTGTATTCCACGCGGTGGCTACGGGGTAAAGATGATTGAAGGTACGGGTAAGAAGTATGACGAGGGCCCCGCGTATGGCCGTCTAGACCTGTACACGCGACGATGCAGTTTGATGGGGGTGCAACGATGTAGAACAATGTCGAGAAGCTCTCCCGGAGACGCTAATCCGGTGAACTGCGATGCTTCATTTCTGTTTCTTCATCGTTGCGAGGATCTTGTCCACCTCGGCGATGTATCTGTCCGTCAATTTCTGGAACTATCGCACCGAGGAATCAGTGACCCTCGCGCAATGCTTAACTCGGAATCGATGGAGGCAAGGAAACGGACCTCTTCCAGTTCTATCGAGTGTTTCCCGAACTTGCCCTTCTTCACACTCGTTTGGTGGTGTTTACGGAGTTGGACGCGAGTGTTTTCGGCTTCGCGTTGAGCGACCGTTTGCAGACTGTTCCTTGTTTCTACGGTTGGCCTGGTAGCGAACGTATCTTTCAATATCGACGGTAGGTTCGAAGACAACACATTATCCACTAACTTTGGAATTGGTACCCGGATAGTACGTGCATCCACGCGCTGGGGAACCACGCCGGGAATCTTGGCTTCATAAAGTGCGGTCTCAACATGATGAAGGGACTACTAACCATCACTGGTCAGACGTACCCATCCCAAACACAAAATCGAAATACTCACCGAGTCCTCAAAGACCGTAACGATCAAGACCGATCCGTCCTTCACTCCAACGGTAGCAACCTCCTCAATCCTTACCCCGTTCGCTCCCCTCCCGGGAATCTTCACAGAAACGGGAGCCAGAATCTCCGGAGTCACCCTCCCACTCGCCCTACTCTCCATCTTGGCGACCTCCTTCCTATACCACTCCACGGCCACGACCATCCTCTCCTCGCACTTCCGGTACTCGCCCAACGCAGATTCGGCTATTCGGAGCTGCGAACCCGGAAGCAAGTGGTCGGTAGTCACGGTGCCGTGCTTTTGACCATCGAAGTTTGAGGATTTCAGTTGTGCTTTTGTTGCTTTGGATTGGTCCTTGGAAGAAATTTGCTTTTTGGATTTAGAGGCGTAACCCCGGGTGTAAATTAGAGTAGATGTCGTGGAAGAGTGTATGACTCGCCGACGGGCGAGAGGGAAGGCAGCCCGGGTGTACGCTGCCTGCATTTCGGAGTTGGTGACGAACGGAACGCGGCTCACCCAGTGGGCCAGACACTGAGCGTCGCGCATCGGGATGTGTCGGGCTTTCTCACGGGTGTATCAGCTCTGGCTCCTCAACAAAACTACGAGGTCTGAAGGAGGGCTACAAAGACGTTGCCGTGTACAGTTTAGCATAGATTTGGAGAAAGGGTTAATGATGCTGATTATCTAACGTTATGTACGAGCAGAGACCATCGATGGGTGTTTCCAAGGGTGAATGCCTATCGTCAACACGTTAGCAATGGGGGTTCCTTATCACTAACGAAGAAGGTCGAAGGAGGAATAAATGGTTCAGCTTTCCGTTCTTAGGCGGACAAAACCAAACGGTTCCGTTGCGGTGAAGCGTGTCTACCAGGATAGTAGTGTCCGCCTGGGGTGTTCTTCAGGGTCCCCAATGGATCAAGGATGCCCCTCCCGGTGTGTGAAGGTATCATCAAAAACAAGACCATCCTCGAGGAGACACTCACCGATTCCAACCATCGCCCGTTCATCGCTTGATAGGACGTTCGGGAACCTTGATGTCCTTCGCATGGGCCTCGTCCGTCATCCAGCTAGACGAAGATCCCGTCCGATCCAACACGACTCGTTTGGCCTGTCCGGGATAATGCACAACCTCAAGTTCCTTCCTACTCCCCCCAGCGAGATAAACCAACTCGGTCTCGCCCGTTTTGAACGCATGTGCGGTCTTGCTCGCAGCGGGGAACCCATAGAATTCCCCGGGTTGGATGGGCTCTTCGCGAGATTCTGCGGATGCGTCGTGGAGGATGATCCTGGTGTCGGGCCCTGCTTTGATTATGTAGAACCATTCGTCTTCGGTGCTGTGCCAATGTGGGACGGAGGAGGAGTTATGCGGGGGGACGGTTACGAGGTGGACGCCTCCCTGTCGAAGACCACATGGATCGCTGAGGTTGAGTTGGTACCTCTGGACGGTTTTGTCCAGCGGGTGTGAGAAGGCTTCGGGGACGAGGGAGGGGTCGGTGGTTTGGATCCGGTACGTGCTCGAGCTGTACATATGGAACGGTCAGTCTGATGGGTTTGGATGTGTCCCTACAATGGGGTGCAGCAGGAGAGGCTTGCCTCATCGTGGTTTGAATTGAAAGAGGAGATAATCGTTTGAGGTTAGAGTTAGTCCCACTCCCCCCCCCCTCCGAGCCCACTCCCATCTCTCCCCATACCCGTCCACTTAATCCGGAATTCCCGTAAACGAGGGTAGAGAGGTCCGGCGAAATATCATTCGTGTGCCGCTCAAGAAAGACTCAACAGAGACCTCGAGAGACTTTGAGAGAGTGCGATCGCGGTTGTGTGGTGGCCACCGCGTCGATGGTGTGGGATGGTACGGGATAGTCCCAGGGTTTCGTCAAGGCTGTTATGTCGTCGGAGTACACACCAAACATCGCCCCTGTCAGCGACGGCTCCAGCGTCCCTCCAGAGACTACGCCGGATGCCCCAGAACCTACGCCAATAACGGAGCAGGAAGTCGGAGAGTACAGAGAACAAGATCGTTTCCTCCCCGTGAGCACAACTACTCTTGCCTCTCCTGGCACTCCCTCTCCCGCCCCACTTGGGCCTTTGACTGACGAGTCTGTCGGAAGATTGCAAATGTGGCAAGGATCATGAAATCCAGTGTCCCTGCGACGGCCAAAATCTCAAAGGAGGCCAAGGAGTGCGTTCAGGAATGCGTCTCGGAGTACATAAGCTTCATTACAAGCGAGGCCGCAGAGAAATGCCTCGTCGAGAAGCGTAAAACCATCGGCGGCGAGGATATCCTTTACGCCATGGTCACTCTTGGGTTCGACCAATACGCCGAGACTCTCAAGATTCACCTCGCAAAACTGAGACAGGTACGCCGGCCACGATATCGGTCCAGCAACCAAAGCATCTAACTTCTACCAGAACACAGCAGGGACAAAACCCGGAGAATCAATAATACAGGCAAACAACCCGTAGAGTATACGTGTACCATAGGACAATGCAGCACAAATCAGTCGTGGTTTATGAAGCAACAGGTATATGTCGTCAATCTCCTCATCAATCGTCACCTCGTCTGGCAAGGAAAATACCCATCTCACTGTTCTTTCCACTCTTCCTTCCACCGCCAAATCCGGTTGAGGGGAAAGCGCCATCATTTGGGAATCCTTCGAACTCTGGTTTCACGATAACCGGTTGAGAGGGGAATGTGGGCTCGACGGGGGAGCGTATCGAGGGGGATTGAGAGGTCTTGGAGGACGAAGATTTGGACGACCCCGTTGGACGGGGTGACTTTCTCTTCTTGCGGGGAACGTCATGTGAGCTCTGTCTTTGGGTGGTTAGAACAGGGATGGGTGCGGGTTGTTGCGAGTAGTGATGGTTGTAATGTGAGGAATCGGGGTTCGACGTAGAAGCCGACGTTCTCGAGCGCGAATCGGATTCAGAACGGGTGCTTCCAGGGTGTCTCCTAGTATTGTAGGCCTCTGCGCCGAAGTCGGCATCTTCGGCCAATTCCTCGTTATGGGAAGTGGGAGAAACGAGAACGAATCCGCGTGGAGATGAGGGAGCTGGGACGCCGGAACCACTACCAGGGAAACCTTCAAACTCGGCGTCGGCTTGACCGATAGCCCTCGCCAGGACCTCCTTCCTCTGCTTCCTCTCTCTTCGCCTCCTCCTCCGCTCCTCTTTGCTCCACAGCTCCTCCTCGCTGGGACCAGGAGAAGGGGACTGCGAAGTGGACAACTGCGCAATGGTAGCGGGGTCGAGAGGAGCTGCATCCGAATCCAGAGTGGATGTAGATATCGACTTCTTCACGGGATTAGAGGAACCGTGTCCACCCGCGGGTGATGTAATGGCAGTAGTCAGTTCGTCGTCGCCCTCGAGCCTGATGGGTGGCTTTCCAAAGAGGTTGTAGCCAAAGAGGCTGATGTTTTTGGGAGGGCCACGCTTCTTCTTCCTCTTTCGCCGCGAGTCACCGATGTTTGAGTGAAGGGAGAGGGTTTCGGCCTCGGTGTCGGTGTCTACGTCTTGGAGAAGACGATCTAGATCCGGACGAGAGGAGTTTCGCGAAGAGGGCCGGTCGTTGTGGTGTGTACGAGAAACGGAACTGAGACACGAGAGACACGGGGCGAAGGCAGCCTTGACTGAGTCTGACCACGAGAATTCGGCCATGGTGTTGGTTGTGGTTTAGGTTGATCAGCCCAGTTGAGCCTGATTTCCAGAAAAGGTTGATCATTGGACCGGCCCGCTTCCGGCTTTCTGCTGGTCCCGGCGATCTTCAAGATGCCTGTTCTTCGGTGTGGCTGGGGACATCTGGCGTACCGCTCTACCGCCCTGCTACTCAATCCAACGCACGTCATCGATTCGTCTCTTGCCTGGCCTTGTGATCCTCGGACGGGAATCCCAAACGTGCCATCATAAATGTCTCTGGAAGCGAACAGCTCCTTTCTTTGTCCTTCTTCACTCTCCTACCAACGACCATGATGGGCACTGTAAGCTACGAACCGGGCTTTCCTCTCGTTTCACTGCTGAGTTGCGTGTCATGAAGGACGGCACTCTGCCCTTTGACCCGCAACGGATTGCGGAAGGTATCCTGGAGGGTGTCCGGAATCCTCCTTGGGATCGCCCCTCGCAGCCAGGTAGGTTTCATAAAAGCCTTCTTTCTCCACGCCGCGAAAGGCTCATTCTTGACGTACACGCGACATCAGAGGCCCCAAAGAAGAGAGGGGGATCTGGCTTGAAGAGGAAGTCGGTCCAAGAATCCATCGAGTGGCTCAATTCCCCCTCTCGCGTACACCCAGACAAGACCAAAGTCGAGCTGTACCTAGAGAAGCGAACGGTCCATGAGAACTCGATCAAGCACAAGGATGACTCGTACAAGCAGGCTCTGGAGATGAGCAAGCGCGACCCGAGGAACAAGTCAGTCCAAGACCAGCAGGCCGCGTACAACAGGTGGATCGCCGAGAACCACAAACGGTTGAATGGGGCTATCCAGTCGGCCCATACGGACTGGGTCACCACCGCGAATAAGACGGATGTGGAATATCATCTGAGCATTGTCGACCTCGATTTGGATAAGGCGGTTTCGAAGGTTCTCGAAAGCCAGGTAAATTTCTTCTTCGCGTCCTTTGCTGGCAATACTTACCTATCGGACATTGCAGGAGGCCCGTACATCGGAGTCCTGAAAGTCCACTGCGTAATCTATGTGTCTGTATATCATCTCGTGATCTGAGTTTTGTATGAATGTCGTTGCTGGAATTTTGACCATGTCTGGTGTCGATATCGATCGTGTCTTGGAATTCACTCCCCAGGCGACGTCTACAATAAAAGGCCGCTGCTGGTACGGAAATACCCCGTGTTCCTCTCCCTGCTCCCCATGCCAGCATCAGTCGTACCCGCATTTACATCCTTACGCGATCCCATCCGTTTCGCGGAGGGCCCACTCGCTCATCTGGACGAGACGTCAGACAGAGGAACCCATGACCCGATCATAGCGCCAACGACCGGTAATTCCACAATGGAACAGTCCCATTGCCTCTATGCGGGATGCCGAGTCTGGTCCTGCCGGGAGTTAAAGATCCTCCAGTCGACGAGCAGCGTCGCCATCGCTTGGTTGAATGCAGGATCCCCCATGTGCCGGGGAAGACCCGCCTTGAGGCTTACATGGAAATGAAGAAAGTACACGAGAGAGCTTCCGGCAATGAGGATCCAGGGTTAGCTCTTCGGAGGGAAGACTATCCCCACTGGTTGAAGGATCACCGAAAGAAACGGTTCCAGGAAATTGCCAAGGCCGCGCATTTTGATTCAGTGGCAACCGCAAAGAAAGACGAAGTAGAGCACCACTTGCGCATGGTCAATTCGGATATAGTGGCTGTCGCGATAGAGGTCCAGAATGGTAGGGCCTTAAGGAGCAACGGCAGGGTGAGCAGTCCTCCCTCCAGATACGGGTTGCCCGGTGTCTGACCTCGCGACTGTGATAGAGCTGGGGAGAAGCGATGACGATTTGTATTCCATACATGGACACCGAGAAATGACAGTGTGGTCGAATTTATGCACTAATGTACGACATCATGCGCTCTCCGACGGCGTCGCAGTGTGAGAATGCGTTGCCGAGCCCCCCGGTGAGATGGGGAAGGGGATTGGTGTCATCAGAGTGGTATCGACCTTTCTTGCTTTTACCTCGTCTAACCGAGATCGCAGAAGAGAGAACATCGCTGCCTTGGCGTTGAGCTAGGAACGTAACACCATGTCAGAGGGCCGGCGGTGAATAAGACCCTCAACTTACATCAAACTGAACAACCCTGGCTGACGTGCTCGGAACAACGAAGAATAGCGTCTCTCGGGTCGATTCTGTCCGTCACTCTGTTAGTCACGATAACAGAAACCAGAAAACCAGGCGGACGGACCCTCAAGAGTGTCTTCAGAATAGACAAGCTTGTACGGTTGTAGATCATAAGGGGGCTTCCGTGACCGTTTCCCCTGTCCGGACACCCGCACCAAGTATGGCTCAACATTGTTCCAGATGACCTTACCGACAAAGCAGATGACGAGGGGTTTGTACATCCCGATCTTGGCTATTAGACCAGGGGCAGCGTCCTGCATCTCTTCCTTCGATAATTCCGATTGCTAAGAGAACATAAATCAGTAAACAGTATATGGACACATGTACACCTCTCCACACCTCTGCCGACGGCCTGTCGATGAGATTTGTCTGTGATGATGAGCTTCCGTGGGAGGAGGGTGTGTCTGTTGCTCACTAAACCGAGGTTGTACTTCTCCGGAAGAGTGTAATCTTCGGATGAGGTGATAGGGCCGGTGAAACCGGACAAGGGTAAACACTTCCAGAAGTGATTCGTCGGGTGAGCATAGTGGTGTCCGTCTGTAGACGACCTCACGGCTGGACTGGTCTCTGTAGGCGAGCCATGACCAATGTATGTGGCGCGTAACTCACTTTATGCCACAAAATACGACTGCATATAGGACGTTCATGAGGATCAACTCCCGTAGATATAATCGTGGCTTACCATCCAAGTTGTCTTTGAGGTGATCTGGAAGACGTGCAACATGCGCGTAGGTCTCCGGTGGTGCATACGGCCTGCTGAATTTCTTCTTGCTGGGAGGCCCCGATGACCCAGAGACCTCGGGTATATTACGCTTCTTGGATTTAGGTCGCCTCGAGCCACTAGCCTGGGATTCCCCTGCACCGTCGAGACCGAGGTCCGCCGGCTCCCCCTCCACGTTCAGCACGGGCAAAGGTTTTATCCGCTCGGAAGAAAAGTACTTTGACTTTGAGCGGAGAGAGAAGCGGGATATCCCATCACGGAATGGTTGGGTGGATGTTGTATCCCTCTCCTCGTCAGGCTCCGTCGGCATGATACAGGCTAGGAGCACATTATTGGCCACACAACCAACTCTGTCATCCGATCAAGCATGCGTAACGTTTTTGAATCATTTGTGACGTCGTGTCACGCAACACTGCTTGGTTATAACCAAGCCCCACTTTACTTTCTTCTCCACCGGTCTCTTCGATTTCGCGACTATGCCTCCCGCTGGAAGGCCAGATCTTTCCGGTTACAACTATGGCGCGATTGCCTCGCTGGTCTTGACCCCAGACCGCTCCACCTTACCTAGAGGCGACAAGGAACCGGATGGCGCACCCACTTCTCTCGCAGGGCGAATTGACGCTAAGCAAATGGGTTCGCGCGTCCAGCGCCAGGCTCCCAAGGACCTTGACAAGAAGAAGAAAAAAGCGACCGAGGGTCGAGAAGTATCAGACAGGCAGCCGTCAAAACGGAGAGTGGCTGAGACGAGTTTCGGCTACACCGACATTATCGAGGCTACTCAGGAGGTAGAAGGCTTGACTTATCGCCCTCGTACGGCGGAGACGCGAGAAGTTTACGAGATGATACTTTCCTCCGTCCATGGCGCACTTGGAGACCAGGTTCAGGATGTCATCCGTAGCGCCGCTGACGCGGTCTTGGAGACGCTGAAAAACGACAACATGAAGGATTACGATAAGAAGAAGGAGGTAGATGAGGTTCTCGGTTCGATAACGGGTGCCTTGTTTGACCAGCTCGTTAACCTGTCGAAGAAGATCACGGATTACGTTACCGAGGACGAGATGCAGGTCGATCCGGATTTGGAGAGGAAGGATGCAGAAATCGATGACGAGTTGGGTGTCAACGTCATTATCGATGAGGAGGAGCCGGAGGAAGAAGAGGATGAAGGTTTTGAGGTACGGGACGAGTCAGACGATGAGGAGGAGACCCGGGAGGAACAACTACCTGCGGATGACGCTGAAGGAGACGAACTGGTCTTTGCCGGTGGTTCATCTTCACGGTCAAAATCTCGTGCCGACGTCGACAAGGATATCGTTTCTCCTCACTCAATCGACGCTTTCTGGGTTCAGCGACAAATTGCTGAAATTTACCCTGACCCCGAGACCGCTGCCGAGAAGGCCTCCAAAGTCATGTCTGTCTTGGGTTCGGAATCCAACCTTCGAGACTGCGAAAACGAACTCATGGATATTTTCGAGTACGATCACTTCCATGTCATCACCAAGTTCCTCAAGAACCGCGACGTGGTTGTGTGGTGCACGAAGTTGATGAGGAGTGACGCGGACGAAAGGGTGAACGTGGAAGTTGCGATGCGGGAGAGGGGTCTAGGTTGGATTCTGAGGGAGCTTTCGGGAGATCGTCAGGCCAAGGCTCGTACGGACGTGATGGACGTTGACGAGGGCGCGGGGCAGATTGTACCGAAGACCGCGAACATCGCTCCCGGCTCTACTGTGCAACCAAAGGCTACTGTGGATCTCGAATCAATGGCTTTCAGCCAGGGCGGACACCTCATGTCGAACAAAAAGTGCAAACTTCCAGAAGGATCGTTCAAGCGTGCAAGGAAAAGTTACGAGGAGATTCACGTCCCAGCCCCGAAGCAGAAACCTGTCACCCCAGGCGACCTGGTTCCCATCGACGAACTTCCTCCCTGGGCTCGCGAAGCATTCACTGGTACCAGGACGCTGAACCGGATCCAGAGCAAGCTCTTTCCTATCGCTTTCGGTACAGATGAACCTATTCTCCTGTGTGCCCCCACTGGTGCTGGAAAGGTATGTAAATGGCCCACCATGAGTGACTCTTTTCTGACGGTTATGTTAGACGAACGTCGCAATGCTTGCGATCCTCAACGAAATGGCGAAGTGGCGCAATGAGGAGACGGGGAAGTTCGAGCTGGATTCTTTCAAGATCGTCTACGTCGCCCCAATGAAGGCTCTTGTCCAGGAACAAGTCGGAAACTTCTCACACAGGCTGAAGGACTTCGGGATCATCGTCCGCGAGTTAACTGGGGACTCCCAGATGACAAAACAACAGATCGCCGAGACTCAGATCATCGTCACGACTCCGGAGAAGTGGGATGTCATCACCAGGAAGAGCACAGACACCAGTTACACGAACCTTGTGCGTCTCATCATTGTTGACGAGATTCATCTCCTTCATGACGAGCGTGGTCCCGTTCTTGAAAGTATCATTGCGAGGACCATCCGACGAATGGAACAGACGAACGATTACATTCGGCTCGTTGGACTTTCCGCCACCCTCCCCAACTATCAGGATGTCGCCACCTTCCTCCGCGTCGACGAAAATAAGGGTCTTTTCTACTTCGACTCCTCTTATCGACCTTGCGCTCTCCAACAACGGTTTATCGGTATCACGGAAAAGAAGGCGATCAAACGGTATCAGGTCATGAACGAGGTTTGCTACGAGAAGCTCGTCGAGCAAGCCGGGAAGAATCAGACGTTGGTCTTCGTCCACTCGAGGAAGGAGACCGCGAAGACAGCCAAATTCATTCGCGATATGTCCGTCGAGAAGGAGACCATCACCCAGTTCGTGCGGCCGGATGCGGCTACAAGGGAGATTCTTCAGGAGGAGGCCAACAATGTGAAGGACCCGAACCTGAAGGACCTTCTCCCCTTCGGTTTTGGAATTCATCACGCCGGCATGACTCGAGAAGACCGTGCTCTTGTGGAGGAGCTGTTCGCCGATGGCCACCTCCAAGTCCTGGTCTGTACCGCTACGTTGGCTTGGGGAGTCAACTTGCCAGCGCACACCGTTATCATCAAGGGTACCCAGATCTACAACCCGGAGAAGGGTCGATGGGTCGAACTCTCCCTTCAGGATGTCCTGCAGATGCTCGGTCGTGCTGGTCGCCCGCAGTATGATACGTTCGGAGTGGGCATCATCATCACCAACCACGCTGAACTTCAGTACTACCTCAGCTTGCTGAACCAGCAACTCCCGATCGAGTCCCAGCTCGTGTCAAAACTCGCCGATAACCTCAATGCCGAGATCGTGTTGGGCACCATCCGGAACCGAGACGAAGCTGTACAGTGGCTTGGGTACACGTACCTGTAAATCTTCCTTGTTATTTTCCGTTTCTACACGCCGCTGACCACTTTGCAGGTACGTGCGTATGCTGAAGGATCCCGTCCTGTACAGTATCAGTATCGATTACCAAGATGACGATGGTTCCCTCGTCCAGAAGCGCGCTGATATTGTTCACACCGCTGCCGCCCTCCTCGAGAAGTGTCATCTAATCAAGTACGAAAGAACCTCTGGAAAGTTCCAGAGTACCGACCTCGGACGCATCGCCTCCTACTTCTATGTGACGTACGATTCCATGGCCACTTATCACCAGCACCTCCGATCCACTATGACCACCATCGAGTTATTCCGCGTCTTTGCTCTCTCGAAGGAATTCAAGCTCCTACCTGTCCGCCAAGAGGAGAAGCTGGAGCTGGGCAAGCTGTTGGAACGTGTACCAATCCCTGTCAAGGAGGGTGTGGAGGAACCCGCCGCCAAGATCAATGTCCTGTTGCAGGCTTATATCTCTGGACTGAAACTTGAGGGCTTTGCCCTTGTTGCAGACATGGTCTACGTTCAACAATCTGCCGGACGGTGAGTTCTATTCTTTTCCTCGCCCTACAACTGCACTAAGTCTTGGTCGATTTTCTAGTATCCTGCGCGCTATCTATGAGATCTGTTTGAAACGCGCATGGGCTGTCCCCGCCAAATGCGCCCTCTCACTGTGCAAGATGGTTGAACGTCGAATGTAGGTTAAGAAAACGCGCCTATCTGCCATCCAGCACTAATTAATCGGTAGGTGGGGTTCTATGACGCCGTTGAGGCAGTTCAGGGGTGTCCCCCCCGACATCATTCGAAAGGCAGAGGCAAAACAATTCGTGAGCTCCTCCGCTACTCCCTGATCCCCACTTTATTGACCTTCTATGTTTTAGCCGTGGGATCGTTATTTTGATCTGGTAAGTACTGTGGCGAGTATTGTGGCCCCTACTAACCACATTTATAGACGTCACAGGAAATCGGAGAACTCCTCAACCTTCAAAATGCTGGCAAACTGGTACACCGTCTCGTGCATAACTTTCCGAAGTTACAGTGAGTTCAACAGAGCCCTTCTCCACTAACGCCTTACCGATGTTCCTTGTTCAGGTTGCAGGCCTCCGTTCAGCCTATCACACGTTCCCTCCTTCGTATCGACCTCACCATTATCCCTGACTTCCGTTGGGACGAGAAGGTCCACGGGGGTGCTGAGTCGTTCACTATCCTCGTCGAGGATGTCGATGGCGAGATCATCCTCTTCAGCGATACGTTCATCCTTCGACAAAAATACGCCGAGATGCAAGTGGAACACAACGTTACAATCACTGTCCCAATGTTCGACCCCGTTCCACCGAACTACTTTATCTCCATAATCTCTGACCGATGGCTGAACTCGGAGACTCGCGTCCCTGTTTCTTTCAAACATCTCATCCTTCCCGAGAAATTCCCCCCGCCGACCACTCTCCTCGACCTCCAACATCTTCCTATTTCCGCCCTCCACAACAAAGAGTTCGAGGCCATCTATTCTTCCACTATCAAGACGTTCAACAAGATCCAGACCCAGGTCTTCCAACCTTTGTACACCACTGATGACAACGTCTTTATCGGTGCTCCCACCGGTAGCGGAAAGACGGTTTGTGCGGAATTTGCGTTGATGCGACTCTGGAGCCAGCCACGACCCAAGCGTGCGGTTTGTATTGAACCGTATCAAGATATGGTCGACCTCCGTTTGGCTGAGTGGAAAGCGAAGTTTGGGGGAGTCCAGGGAGGCAAGGAGATCGTGAGCCTGACGGGAGAGACGAGCGCTGATCTTCGTCTGCTCGAGAAGGGAGATGTCATAATTTGCACTCCCACGCAATGGGACGTCATTTCGCGAAGGTGGCAACAGAGGAAGAACGTGAAGAACCTTGGCCTCCTTATCTGCGACGAGGTTCAGCTCATCGGTGCGGAGATTGGGCCGACTTACGAGGTTGTGATATCTCGTACCCGCTACATCTCAAAGCAAACGGACAACAATACTCGTATCGTTGTTTGCTCAGTCTCGCTCGCAAATGCCAGGGATCTCGGTGAATGGATCGGCGCCCCTTCTCATCACATTTTCAACTTCCCACCGCAGTGAGTGCATCCCTTCGCCCGTACCAGTAGATACGACTCATGATACTTTGCAGCGTTCGACCGCTGGACCTCGACGTCCACTTGCAGAGTTTCTCCATCCCACACTTCCCCTCGCTCATGATCTCGATGTCGAAGCCCGCGTATCTCGCAATCCTCGAGTACTCGCCTACCAAACCAGTCATCGTATTCGTATCTTCGAGGAAACAGTGCGGGCTCACCGCTGATGACATTATTGCTCACTGTGGCTCGGATGAAAACTCGAAGCGCTTCCTGAACATTGAAGAGGAGGACCTGCAACCACACTTGGATCACATAACCGACAAGGGACTGGTCGAGACGCTCAAGTACGGCATTGGGTACTTTCACGAAGCTCTGGGCAAACAGGACAAGCGCATCGTCGAACGTCTGTTCAAGGCTGGTGCCATTCAAGTCATGATCGCTTCAAGGGCACGTTTTCTACATTTTCTCCACCTCACCAGGACTTACATGCGCAACAGGAAACTGCTTGGAGTTTGCCCGTCGCGAGTTACATGGTGATCATCATGGGTGTTCAATACTACGAAGGCAGGGAGCACAGATACGTCGATTATCCCGTCATGGAGGTCCTCCAGATGATGGGCCGAGCCTGTCGACCCCTTGAAGATGACAGGAGCCGGTGTATCCTCATGTGCCAACAGACGAGGAAGGAATTCTACAAGAAGTTCTTGTCGGAGGGTCTGCCCATCGAGTCACACCTCCCCACGAACATGCTGCACGATTATTTCCTGGCGGAGATTGCTGTTAAGACTATTGAGAGCAAGCAAGATGCCATGGTGAGTGGTCTCTCCGCAGTTCCGTGGCGAGTTTGTCTGACAATAACTTCAGGATATCTTGACGTGGACGTACTTCTACCGTAGGATTACCCAGAACCCCAACTACTATAACCTCCACAGTGTCAGCCACAATCTCCTTTCTGAACACCTGTCGGAACTTGTGGAGAGTACCGTAGGTGACTTGGCCAACTCCAAGTGTATTGCGATTGGTAGGTGTTGCTGAGGATCTGCTTGCCCCGATACTGACGACTCTACAGATGATGATGAAATGTTCTTGTCGGCCCTCAACCTTGGTATGATCGCCGCATACTATAACATCTCTTGTGCGTTTTCCTGTTTGGAATCCTGGGACGTGGATTTAAGAACCTGACACCTCCCTCCTGTAGACATTACTGTGGAAGTGTATACTTCATCGCTCCAGGAGAAGACGAAGTTGAAGGGTCTGCTCGAAATCGTTTCATCGTCGGCCGAGTTCGAAAACGTTCCCATCCGACGACACGAAGATATTCTCTTACGACGCATTTACGACCGTGTGCCTGTCAAACTGCCCCGCCCCAACTTCGAGGCTCCCTACTTCAAGACCTGTCTCCTCCTTCAGGCCCACTTCTCTCGTCTCCAACTTCCACCAGACCTCGCCGCCGATCAGGTCATCGTGCTTGAGAAGGTGTTGAACTTGTTGTCAGCTTGCGTGGACGTCATGTCGTCGAACGCCTGGTTGAATGCCCTCGGAGCAATGGATCTTTCCCAAATGTGTGTTCAGGCGATGTGGGAGACGGATTCTCCTCTCAAGCAGATCCCTCACTTCGACGCCGAGGTGATCAAGCGTTGCAAAGACGCTGGGGTCGAATCCGTGTACGATGTTATTGATCTCGAGGATGATCAGAGGAACCAGTTGCTGCAGATGAGCAGCAAGCAGATGTAAGTTCTTTTCAGCATACCAACTGTTCCTGCCCTCACATTTTATCACCAGGCGAGACGTTGCCGCTTTCGTAAACTCATATCCTGCTCTGGATGTGAACTACGAGTTGGCGAAGGGTGATTACACTGCCGGCTCTCCCATCACCCTCAAGGTCGTCCTCACCCGTGACGCTGACGAAGAAGACGCCGACGACCAAATCGCGGTTGCGCCCTACTATCCATTCAAAAAGCTACCGAACTGGTGGCTCGTCATCGGGGAACAGAGTACCCGCCAACTCTTATCGATCAAGAAGGTCACGGTCAACAGGAACCTCTCCGTCAAGCTCGAGTTCACCTTACCCCAAGGACGTCACGAACTCAAGCTCTCTGTCATCTGCGACTCATACATGGGTGCGGATCATGATATCTCCATCACACCTATCGACGTTGCTGAGGGTGAAGAGAGCGACAGCGAGGAAGACAGTGACGAGATGGAGGAATAGACGTTCCACGCCTGTGCTTTCGACTGTGCTCGACTTATTGTTAATCCGATTCGTGTAATCCTTGTACCAATAGCAATCTCTTCCTTAATGCTTGTTCAACGAGAACATGAGGGGTGGGACCAAAACCAAATCGTAGCGGACATAGGGACGGGGGTGCGTGCAGCCAGGAGCTACTGGTCATTCGCGGCCTCTTCCGCGGAGTCCAACAGACTGGACATTGAGTGAGTTGGTGAAGTGGGTGAGTGGCATCATGAAGGCTTACCTATATTGCTTTGCTAACGGGCACTCCCCGCCATTATCCAAGTCAATAGTGTACAGGTAGAAGTAACCCTCCGCCGAAATGACCATGACCTGGGGCATAGTGCTATTTTTCCGTAAGTGAGAGATCAACCACCGGACTGCAAGATTGATGGAATTACCTGCTCAAAGCTACCACGCAACGCGAACCGCTTGTGGGTAGCCGCAGGAAAGCAAAGTCCCTTGAAGGTTCCCACATCTCGGTGACGGCACTGGGGAGGTATGTACCGACGGAAGCGGTGAGATTCTTTGTGAGATTCAGCGACCGTCTGCGCAGACTGGACCTGGTGCCGATTTAAGGTGACTGCATTTACAAGGGTGGTAGTCAACTCACGAGACGCCGCTGTTCTTCTTCTTGTCGACGTATTCATCGTAACCAGCATCCAGTAGCGCAACCTGGGAACCGTCCCTGCTATCGACCGAGCCGCCAGGGCTTGGGGGAGGCCTCGAACGGGACTGCGGAGAACCACGTTGCGGTCCCAGCTTGAATATATGGACGGTATCGTGCGCGGAGCTAACAGCTAGCAGCGTAGAGACCAAATTGAAGTTCATCGAATATATTCGGGCTTCCCGGGTGCCTCTGCGGAACTGGTATAGCTTCTCAGCCCCTGGAACGGTCCAAACACGGATGACTGTGCCCTTGTCAGATGCAGTGGCCAAAAGGGTGCCGGCCGAGTTGATAGAAAGGAAAGAGATGGGTGCTTTATGCGCTTGGATTACATTTGCGACAGTGAGTGAACGAGTGGAGAAGAGAAGGACATCCCCTGATTGCTGTGCTGGGGTAGTCTGCGGAGATTCGGCAATGTTGGCGGAAGTGGGGGATGGGACGGTGGATGGATACGCGAGGTAGGAATTTTCCGGAGAAGGGGACAACGCCACAATGGCTACGCCACCTATGAGTCAGGTTCACCCAAGATAGCCGTTCGTCAGATCACATACCCTCGGGGTTTGGGGGAGTTTCAATGACATGAAGCAGTCGCATATTCGAAATGTCATATATGTAAATCTCCGCTTCGAGGACGATGACGAGAGTTTTCCGGTTGAGTTTGACCGCGAGTATTGAGGAGGGGAACAGTAGTTCGCAAATCATGGACTGTCGCTGTGAGGAGGTTGGCCACCAACTCCAGTCTGACAGGGATTCGTCTGAGCCCACCTTGGTGTTGACGATCTGCAACTTCCTTGGACTCGACTGGGGTTGATCCGCTGCGCCGACCAACGCGATTAGGGATGTACAGAAGAGCATTTCGACGATTCCCCGAGCACCATCATCTATTCTCGACCATGAGTGAAGAGTGAACGGCAATGAGGTAAGACCTGGAACGCACTCATCGTGTACACTCTACCAAACGGATCACAATTCGTGATGCTATAACCTTTCCTAGTTCCAACAGAGATACATCTGGAACCCACTTAGTAAACCTGGCCACCTTGTTTCGAGACGATTCTACGAACGTAAAGTCTTGGTTAAAGTTGGCGAACAGCATGCCCAAAATGCACTACTCGCGACGGAGGTTCAAGGTCGTGTCCGTGATGTTAGCCAGGCAAATGCAGGTACGAGAACAAGAGGTGGGTCAGTTGGCCACACAGCTGCAAAGCTCAAGTTTCTCACGAGCGCTCCCACCGTCAATCGATCTCTCCCGACGGATCAGGCCAGAACATGGCGGAGGAAAGGATTCTGGACACATATCGCTCCGTCTGGAACAATTTCTACGCTTGGGAGACCGAGTACGCTTCCAAGGTCATTGCCTCGCTCGCGACGGATACCCCTGTCCGGGACGCGCCTGGTGCAGAAGATTCGTGTTTCACTCAGGATACAGATATCCTGAGCTTTCGTCACTTGAAGCGACCGGTCTCTGGTATACCTCCGTCGCCACCCGGGGCTTTGCCCGTTGTACAAGCGCATCCCCGATATCAGGCGTGCACACCGAGTAATCAGAACATCTTGGCGAAACGGCCGAATTACAACCCATTCGTTACGCCACTATTTATCCCATTCGCGGATGAGCCGAGGTTTCAATCGAAGTACTTTCTAGAGGAATTCTTGCAGGACAGCGAATATACAGACCCAAAGCTACGTTGGCAATCGTTACCCGATCCCGACCGTGAGTGGCCTCATCTCGACACCGTTAGTACCGGCCTGCTCAACGTGCAAAGTCGAGGTTATACAACTTCAGGCATTCCTTAAGCTTCGTGAACTCGGTTACACTGTATCTCAGATCGATGCGGAGATGGTGTTACCTCAGGTTGAAATACCCAATACTGACGCCGATGGTTTGCTTTGGGCGTGCAAGCAACGGTGCGTGTCCTGCACATGTCTTCATGTGTTTCGAGTGACAGTTGTCAGGGATCTACTTGAGTGGCCCGAAATGCTGAAGAAAACGGGAGGCAGTGTCCGTGTCATCGAAAAGTGGGATGTCACATCGCGTGTCGATTCAATGCTGCGATTGTTCTGCCCTCTCTTGTGTTGCATTCAGTCAGCGTGTCCTTCTCATAGTACGTGCTCCATTACGCACCCTACCCTTCTTCGACCGCTACCCGTAGCCCACGACCGCAAGTCCAACCGGAAGCTCGAACCGACGTTAAATAACGATTCCCTCCGACAACAGGCCAAGGAGAACTGCAACAACATGTGCTTTACGCTGGAGAGCGACGAGTATATCGTGCGTGTCACAGGTGGCTAAAACACTTTGGACCTGACGAAAAGTAGGACACAGCCCCAAGAGAGCTCATGACCAAGGATGTGATCTCGTTGATCGAGCTCCTGCCGGATGAACTACCGTGCTATCTCTCAGGATTGTGTCGGCTGAGTTGCAGAGATGCAAGTCCTCTATCTGGTGGCAGTGCGAGGTCTAACTTCATTCAAGGTCTTCGCATATCGTAGCAAGCTATTCTCTTCCGTGCTTGTTTCCGGTCTTATTCGTCATGATATCCCTTCCCGCGACCCCGACCCTCCAGAAAAATCATGGTTTAGTGCGTTCGTTTGTAATTATTTCGTCGTACTCGCTCAGCATTTCTTAGGGGACTGTAAACCGGAAACTCCATGGCTGAAGTTCACAGCGTACATTCAACTCTCCCTTCGTCAACACGGCGCTGACATTCCTCAGTGGTAAGGTTTGCGATCACGAAGGACCGTGTCATAAACCCACGCGTGGAGAGTGTCTCTGCTACAAGCGTAAAGTCCACTGTTCACGTAACTGCCCATGCACCAAAAGTTGTGAGCCGAGTTTTCTACCAACATCGTTGTGTGGTTTCTTAACCGACTGCTGGATTCATGGGTCCAGGTTTCCTTCGGTGGTATGTTCATCGGTGCGAGACAATCGCTGCGCTGATTGCCCACAGGAAAGGTTGTACATGCGTATGGAAACGGAATGGTTCCAAAACTACACCATGCCACGCCGGAAAGGATGGAAAGCGCTCGGGGTGTGAGTGTCGAGCGGCATTCCGGGAATGTGACCCGGAGGTCTGTGGTAAATGTCATGCCCGGTACGTGATCTTTCGGGGTTTCCCAGTGTACCCTGACGTGGGGGGCGATTTCCAGTGAAACCATAGCAGGTACTAGCTACGTACGCGGATGCATCCTGGTCGCTCAAGATGGCATGCACAGGGATTAGAGGCTACCGTTGCGCAAACGTTTCTCTGCAACAGGGATATATAAAGGTGGGCTATACACGCATCGTACTAACCTGTTACAAGTGACCATGTTGCTACAAAGCCAATGGAAGTGAAGGCGGCGGAGTATGGCCTTGGTGCGTTTGCCACGCAGAGTATCAAGACCGGTGACTTCATAGGAGGTAACGCACTTCTCCCCATAACGTCTGTTGCGGGATACTCAAAAGCTGACTAGAATACGTGGGGGAGTTTTATCACAACTCCGAGCACACGTCAAGATCGTACGCCAACAACCTACTCACGGGGCCGATTGACCGAACTCGCGTAACAGGTACCTGAACCGGTACACCAGACTTAACTACCTCTTCGACTTGAACAGGTCGCTGTCACTCGATGCCTTAACTGTGGGCAACGAGACCCGATACCTGAACCATGATGAAGAATGCAACGTCATGGCCTCTGGTGAGCTCCCACTGCGGTTCCCTGTGAGAGAGGGGGTTAAACCGTGAGACTTTCAGCTCAACTCGTCAATGATGAACACCGCATTGTGTATCACGCAAGTTCGTGCCACAGACAGGGTGGGTTTCCGATGACTAACGACAGATAAATACAGTTAAGTATATAGCGAAAAACAAGGAACTGTTCTTGGACTATGGGAAAGGGTATTGGGCAGAAGGGTCCTTCGAAGATTACCTGGCCGAAAGGGAAGAAGGGAGGAATTCTGGGGAAGGTCCAGAGCAGGACTTAGAGCAGGGTGATGGAGAGTTTACTCATGGCTCAAACACCGCCGAAGGGGCTTGAAGCGGGAGGTTTTAGAATGGATTACTGGCGAGTTGCGGTAACAAGTTAGTAGTGCCAGACGGGTGTGTACGTGGTGATACAATTGGTATGAATGATGTTTTGAGTGGTGTATGTTAGAATCCGAGTGAGTTACGGTTGACCCCATCCTTTACGAAAAGAGCCCTCTGACGCGACCCTCCGTGGGAATGTTCGTAAGATGCAGTGACTTTGTGCGCTTCCCGTTCCTCCAATCCTCCACTAGCGCATGTGCCTCGAAGGGCTGGATATCCTTGTTCGCGGTCCCGACCGTGATGTGTAGTTTCTTCCGAACCTCCTGCGGGAGTTGATCCAGGAACGATTTCCCCGCCTCGTCATCACCAGACGTAGGCATGACCTCACCGATTGCGATAGCCATGACCCGATCATTCCATACAACGGATCCCAGGGTGAACTGGAAGGTAGAGGGAGTGGAGGAGAGATAGAGTTCGGAGCAACTGTCCCATAATGGTTGAGCCCACTCCGAGTCAAGGGATTTCGAATGGACGATAGTGATGTGAGGTTGTTTTGTGATACGGCCGTTCTTCTTCAGGTTTGCGAAGAGTTGTCTCCCGTCCGCCACGTCCGCATCCCCTGGAGCCGAGAAGACAGGGTTGAGAAGATCGAGCAGGTCGACCTCTGGAACGAATCCGTAATAACGAGGCCGTTTTCCCTTCTTCTCTTTCCCCTTTCCCTTCTCCTTCCTATCCTCCTTCCCTTTCGTAGGCTCATAATCACGAGCGGCAGCTAGTGCGAGCCCAACCTTCTCCAGATCTGGCTTCTCCAGCCCAAGGATGCGAACACAGCCATCAACAGCTCGATCCAAAGCGTGTTCAAGGTCCTCATCGATGTCCATCTCGATGACCGCGTCGACTTCGTGTTCCTCAAGCTCCTCGCGCTGTTCAATGAACTGCCATATTGCGTCTTCGTGTGATTTCCCGCGAACATCCGCGTGAAGGGTTTGGTGTTTATCCCCTCTATCGAAGACTCGGTCACTACAAATCCTGTGGATCGTGGGAAGTGGTTGGTCAAAGGCCCAGTTAAGAGCAAGTAGCCGGACTGGGGGATTGTAGCCTCGCACGGCATCTCGGAGAGCCGTACGATGCTGTCTCAAGTGGTTGTTCCTATACCAGTTGTCAGACAAGTGGTTATCTCACGGGTGGTTTACGAACTTGTCAGCGATGACGACGTCGTGTTTCTTCAACAACGCCTGAACATTCTTTATGAAATGGGGAGCAGCCTTTTTGGACTTAAAATCGTCGCTTTGGGTGTGACCGAAGCCAAAGAGATGTTCAAGAGCCACTGAGACAGACGTTTTTCCTGTAGTAGGGTGAGAACATGGCCCTAAAACCGTGAAAGACAAAACCCTCACCAATGCCGGGTATCGCAATCGGTAAGATGATTGTCTTGCTGAACGTGAGATTTGGGATGGAGGCGTCCTCGTCCACCACTGCCTCTTTGGCCTCGCGGGTTTCCATCCACTTCAGGAACCGTTCTCGGGTAGCAATAATCCCCTTGCCCTTGCTAAAGTTCTCGAACTGCCTGCGATCCAGGCCGATCTCCCCTTTAACCCACTTGACATACAGCATGGTCTCCGGTCGCTTCAGCTTCGCTTTAGGCAAACGGGCGTCGCTCAAGGGTCCTTTGGTACTGAGAAGGATCTTCGTGACCTCCCGCCAATCACGGTACATCATGTAGGGCTCGTCAAACTTGACCTTGAAGAAGAAAGAGGACCCAGGTTCGTACGGTGACAGAGAAACAGAGCGCCCTCCGTCAGCAGGAGGTTCGGTGACCTGAGTGCGGACGACAAAGCCTTCGAGGGCTTCACCCTCCCATTTTCCAGTGTTACCGACCTCCGTAGTGAAATCCCTGACCTCCTGGATGGAGTTGAGTACGGTGGTCTTGGTTTTGATGAAACCCCACTCGTCTGCGAACTTGTCGACAACGTCGGTGGGCTGCGTACGGAAATCTTTCGTGTTCACGTTGATGCCGTGAAGATGGAGTCCTGATTTTTCCGGGGGGTATGGCAGGACGTGTTCCTCAAAGTCATCGTCGCACAGCTAACCCAGAATGATTCAGCAAAGATCGCGCGATGGCTGAGATCGAACAAACCTCTGCTATCGCGGTCCAATTCTTCTCCCAGAGCGTCTCGGCGAGCTGCTCGGTAGTTTTTCCTGCCTTCTCAAGATGCTTGTGCAACCACTCCTCCCCAACCTGCGAGTGACTGCGTGTGGCATTGCTGACGGGTCCAAGTGAGTGTTTTGAAGTGATCAAGAGTTTTGTCGAAGTGAGAGCGGCGATGAAGATGATGCAACCGTTTGACTTTAACGAGAGAGTGTACGGCGCGGCTGTATGCGCTTCGAGAGACTCCCACTACAACACATTTAATCGATCGGGGCAAATCCCTCATCAACGAGACGGAACAACATACCGTGGTCCACGGGACTTCGCCAATATTGAAGAACTTGTCATAGCCTCGAATGACAATACGGTACTCTTTCTCTTTACCAGAGCGTTTCCCGCCCTGCTCCACCTCTGTTGTGAACAGACCGCGGGCCAGAGTTGGGAACGGGGACGGGACGCTGTAGTACTTGGACTCGCTCATCTTCCAGCTCCGAATGGTCATCTCTGGGGCCTCCGGGGCGACATAGTCAGAGCCCTTGATCAGTTTTGGGTTCTTCTGAGAGATCCTTATCAATTCGTGGATGAGTTTGTTGTCTTTAGCAGAATAGCCAGGAGCCATGGAGGTCAGGTGCCTAGTGGCCGCGCGATGTAGCTGGTGATGGAGGGATGAACCCTGTTTGCGGACGAGAAGAGAGAACAGTTTGGTACCCTGGAGGTCGCACCAGCTGGAATACGGGGATTTATAGTGACTGTCGTGACTGTATCGAGTCAAGGTCAGTCATATGCAGAAGGCAGATCAATCCCAGAGCGGCCCAACCGCTGATCCGCACCCGTTGTCGATCACCATCGTTTCCGGTGCCTCTCAACCACCATGGATGACGAGGCTGCAGAGATAGAGCTCGTGAGTGGAGGCGATAACCCTGTGTGGACCGTATTATAAACTTGTTTTGCAGCTCGAGCAAAACCTCAACAAGACACGTCAGATCTCTCAGAGGATGACGGGTGAGCGGCACCACCCATTCACCTGTCCCCAGTCCACGCTGAAAAATGCTAGCGATCCTGTCTAGTTTTGACGGTCGGCTAGTGAAACTGGAAAAGGCTATCCTACCCCTCTATGCCTCGACGCAACTTCTCACACGGCGGGCTGGCAGTGTGTACCCTGTTTATCTCACAATCTCACACGGTAACCAAGCGCCCGGTTGCCAGACATCGACAGCGTCCTCGGAAAGATTGAGGAAGTGGCTAGTAATCGGGACGGAATTGCAACCGAGGAGGCGTTGATCTTGAGAGGGTATTCCTCCCGCTCGCCATTGTTGCGGATGTCATTGACAGTGCGGGCCCCACAGCCCTCAGCCCGGCCAATTGGAGATATACAAGGAAGCCCTGGAAAGGTTGAATGCAAGCATAGCGTTTAAGTCCTCTGAAGAAGACACAACTCAGGCTGTGGGTCTCAAGTTCTTCGCCATCCTCGTTCAAGCTCACGTCTGTGTTACCAGGCTCGGATAGTCGAGACTGGGTCCACAAAGGTGACCCAGCTATACACGAAACTTGTCGCAGAAGGTTCTGCCGGCATCCCTCCAGGCGGTCCAGAATTCACCTTCACTCCGTTCGACCCGTCGCTACGGATACAACTCACCCCGATCGTTGCATTCCTCCGTACCCTCCCCCTGCCTGCAACGCATCCAAACCACCCAGCTGCTCTTGCTATCCAATCCACCTTACGAGATGCTCAACGCGGCCACGGCGAGATGAGGGGCAGCTGGAGTAGGAAATGCCTCGAGCCTCATGCTAAGCGTCTCTTAGAGCGGTCCGAAACCGTAGACGGAGTCCTCGCCGGTCGCGAAATTGGCGCATGGGTCCAGAATATGCTCAACGTTGCTGAGGTTTGTCTAGACAGATTCGTCGCCTAAGTTCCACGTCTGACGAGGGAGTTTAGGAGGAATACAATATGTTGTCCGATCTCGCACCAATCCCTACATCGTCCCTGGTCGCCACCACATTTGGTTCCCTGATCACCCCACTCATCTCTCTATTCAAGTCGACAATATCCTCACTCAGCACCTCCATCAAGCGCAATTTGCAAAAACACACGTTCCTCGCCCTATCTACGTACACGTCACTGTCTGAATCAGAGACACATTGGGAGGACTTGATGTGTCGCCGTGCCGGACGGAGGGAGAACGAGCTGAAAGACGCTCTTTCGTCGCTCAGATCGGTGTGTTTGAGGAGCTTTCCAGAACTTATCGCCAATATCAAAGCGGGGGCGATGGGTAAGGGCGGAGAACTCAGTACGAATGTCGTTGATTTCGTAATCTCCGTAAGTCCACTTGTATTTTTCCCCGTGCTCGACGGTTTTTCCAACTCCATCAGTAGACTGCAGAGTTCCTTGAACGTGTGCCAGAGGTAAAGACCGCTGTGGGATCGGCGTTGCTGAAACTCGGCGACGGAAATTGGAAAATGGGCGAAGGCATCACAGTTCCGAAAACCGCAAGGCTTGGGGAGGGTGATGAAGACCTCATACTCGAAAACTTCATCTGTCAGTTCTCCCCCCCCTGACCTTGGCTCTTCCCTTTTTCATAACCGCTGATTCTTCCGTTTGGTCTTCCACTAGTTGACGTGGTGAACACGACAATCACGAGTCTCGTGACGCTTTCCAGGAGCCAACGTCGTCCAACGTTCGGTTCGATCTTCCTGCTAAACAACATATCCTATCTCCGCACGCACCTTCTGACCCTGCCGATCAACGGGGTAGACACCCTAGTCTCCTCCCAAGGCAGGGAACTGCTTAACTCTAATTTCCGCACGGCCAAAGCGAAGTACATGGACGCTAACCTCTCGCCCTTACTGACCGCCCTAGCGGAAGACAAGGACAAAAGCAAGTCGTCGGTAAAGGATAAGTTCATTAGGTTCTTCGATTTGCTGGATGAACTCGTGGAGAGGCACGCGATAGCGGCGGTGTTGCCGGGTGATTCAGAGGGGGACGAGAGGGAGACGGTTTGTCTGGAGGTCGTGTTGCTGGTCGTGCCCCTCTTCCAGAAGTTCACGCAGAAGAACCCCGGAAAGGATTTCAGCAGGAGTGAGTGGTGTGATTTATTTCCCTATCGCAACGCTCACAATCGATTCCCATACCTTCCGCTTCAGACCCGCAGAAATGTAAGTTCCCACACTTCGCCCCATTCTGTCTTCTCGGCATGTGTTGATCATCACTCCTAGATATCAAGCTCTCCCCCGCGGAGGTCGAGGCAAAACTGAAGAGCATATACTCGTGAAGTGTGAGCAATCGGTCCCACCAGAGCGAGTACATTAGTACATACACCCAACAAATCTGGTTCCCAGATGTATCCTCCGTCACCATATTGCCCCTATAGCAAGACTTTACAAAGCTATCGGTCTGTGCCAACAAACTGGGATATCCCTTCCTCGTTCGACTCCGAAGGGAGGGTCATCAACAGATGCCTCCATCAACTTTGTACATGTTTGTCCGATCGGGATCGGAACTTCCCACAGAGGAGTCTCAGTGCGACGCCCGGGTGTGCATTCCGTCCTTTTAAATTTCATGGCTGCCTTGAATGGCCTCAGCTACAGTAGTATATGGCACGATGGTAATTTCAGTGTTCAAAGATACAACTCGAAGATCTTGCCATTGGGATCCTTTCCTTCCTACTGTTGACTGGCACCACCTTTGTGCCATGGCGAAGCCCGGCAGGGCTTGTGGTCGTGCACAAGACGTAATCATAACAAGAAGGAGCCGAATCAGGGGGGCGTGGAAGGAACTCGGTCTATTCAGAAGCAACCTTCTCGGTGGAGCCCGGTGAGGGTTGTTGGGGGTTCTCAGCGTCCTTCTTAATGGCGTCGGCGTAATCGACGTGCTCAATGTCGTAGTTGGTCTCCTTGATGGTGTAAATGACGACTCCAGCGAGGGGGAAAGAGACGAGCATCATAGACCAGCTGGCAAGGTGTTCGTTCAAGTATGGGGTCCCGGTGGCATCCATACCGAAGGAACCGGCAGCACCGGCAGACTGAACGGCCTTGTAGAGACCGGCGAAGCGGGCGAGGGTGAATGGGTCATTGGTGAGGGCGGCCATGATCCAGTAAGCGAGAGCCTGGTAGCACGCATCGCAGAAGAAGTCTGCCGCATCGATCAACGATCAAACACCCCTGAATCGATGAAACAGAGAACTCACAGAAGAAGAACAAGGCGCCCTTCCCGGCAAAATTGTCGTCCTTGTAGTTGATCTTATTGCCGATGGTCTCGCGAGTGAAATTAAGTTGCCAAGCGAGCCCGCAAGACCAGACGATGATGGTGATGACGGAAACGAAGGCGAGGCCCAACCAACCACGGGTCTTGCGAGGGAGCCAGTTGGCGTCGAGAACTAAGAAGCCGACGATAAGAGCACCGATGATGGCACCAGCACCTTCCAAAGCGGCGATAACAGCACGCGTGGGTCCGTCGAATTTACCAGCGTTGACAGCTCCCTGGTAGGCGTAGAAGTAGTTGGAAGCAAAGAACATTGGGAGAAGAGCTATATCGCACGCATCGATAAGCCTGGGTTAACGTAGACGGGGATATGAATGGACACACCAAGGATACGCCAGTCCTTCAGACGCTCCCACAGACCCTTGAGCTCTTGGGGGATGGAAGACTGATCATCGACCCTGACGATAGTTCCATCGGCACGGATAACCCGGTGTGGGGGCAATACCGCAAAGGCGGAAGCAATACCAAAAAAGATGACCACCAGGAAAGCCTACGACAAAAAGGAGCCATGGAGGTTCGATCGGTCTCGACTTCGGGGCCCCGACGTCCCACTGAATGGGGGACTTACAATATATGTGGAGGTTGCCACGGCATCCAAATGACCTTCTCGAAGATTGATAGCAAGGGCGATGATGGCACCGATGAAGGAACCAAACTGGAAGATGGCCCAGAAGATACCGAACGCCTTGCCTTTATCCTTCTCGAGTGGGTAACTCATCATAATACATCCCTGAGCAGACCAGAGCAGAGCGGCGGTGACACCGAGGATTGCGCCGGCAAAAATCAAGAACCAGCGTGTACCCTGCGTTTGGTGACTGGTTAGAAAGAGGGGTGAGCGGGAATGTCTCGTTTTCTGACAAGTCACATACGCCCAGAGAGCACCGACGTAGAGTGCATAACCCAGTGTACCCTAGACTCAGGAATTTAGTCCGAGAGCAGTTCACGGTGGGTGGTTGAACCGACGATAAACAGAGTGAGCCGAGGGCCGAGCACTAAAATAGACCGAAGGATCAGAGGAATGTTTAGAGAAGCTGACCGTCTGATCCGAGACAAACGAACCATTGTTGATTCCCCCACTGACGAGACCAGTGAGGGCAAACGTGGCGTAGAGCACACCGTTGGCGGTATCCGACAGAGCGACGTCCTTAAGGCCGCCAGCTCCCAAGTTGGACACGGCCGAGAACATCCCGACGGTGGCGAAGCTAAATCGTCGGGAATGAATCAACGAAAAAGTCCCGGGGCGCGGCGGTTGGAGAGAAGGGCTGACCAGGTGATACCCACCAACACCACTTGGGTCATCGGAGACCTGTCGACGGGACCTTGGGTGAGTAAATTGATCCATGGCATGAAACTGACGGATTGTGCGCACGCGTACAAAGCAGGAAGCTTCATGATGAACTCGGCGGGGAGGGTGAGAGTCGAGGGAAGCTAGAGTTTGTAGATGTGGGAGGAGACAAACCAAGAGGCGGCCTTCAATAAAGAAGGGCACACTCTGCTCGGTTATATACTGGAGCCATCCGATCAGGCAGAAGCGAGAGTGGAGAATTCATAGGGGCACGAGGCCCAACTCCATGTGCTACTTACCAGTCAATTAAGCGAGTATCCTTCTTCAGATTGCCGGTCACGCCCACGTCGTCAACAACTCATCCGCTACGAGTGTCAGACCACTCTCGCGACGCTCGATACAAGAGATCCCTCCAGCAATTGGTTGGGGTGAGTCAACAGTCAGCTTGTCTGGAGATCAGCGGGAACGATGCGACTGTTGCATGTGGCACCCTGGCTTCCTCTCGGTTGATTGGCATCGATCGCTCAGGTTGTCAGCAGGTGTATCCGACTGTGGGAAATTCCCTCCCACCATCTCCTTGATAAATATTTCAGCCAGCACTTCCTACAACCGATCCGCGAGGAAGGGCGGAGAGGG
>Ga0307517_10000152_pt1 | contig 110161 bp, 141 predicted proteins | sample 23_EM_MG_FD_194515 | JGI IMG/M metagenome (GOLD analysis project Ga0307517, IMG submission 194515) | Populus trichocarpa ectomycorrhiza microbial communities from riparian zone in the Pacific Northwest, United States - 23_EM | ecosystem: Host-associated > Plants > Roots > Unclassified... | reverse complement strand
AAGACGTGCATGCTGGATTAAAAGTCGCGTTCCGCGACGCGGTGACTTTATCTAGTGTGACAGTGACAATCACGTGCATGTGACCCTACCCGAACTTCCAAGACCGCGCAATATCATCCTCACTGGCCTGCCGTGAGATTGCTGGACTGCTATGCCTAGTTCCCGCATGAGATGGAACGACCCACTCGTCCGACCCAAATAATGACCGACAAAGTTCGGTCATTGCCTCTAAAGTGACCACCATCGCCTTCATGATCTCCCCTTCTGCGAACGCGTAGGCGGGCGACAAACCCGTCGACCCGTCCTTCTGTGATTGATGTAGCGTGTGTCGGACCTTGAGCTCAAGTTTATTTAATGCGCCTCGCGCTGACGGCAAGAATTGGGGTATTGGCTGCCGACCCCTGAAGGCATTCTCACAAGCGAACAAGCCGATGCAGACGCACGATATCTACCCGGAGGTATCGGTGGCAGGGAGGATGTGCATGCAAGATGGAACTCACCAGATCGCGGCGTTCTGGTAGCACGTTGACGACAGCTTCTTCCCTGGGGACTTTTTCCCCCACGTTCCTCAATCCGGTCATAATGTCCAGAAGCCGCTGCATGAGGAACACTGTCTCATGATACTTTCTGGTGGGTTTCTATGTGCACCTTATTAGCTTAGACGCGGGGAAACGCCCACTTGGACACCTACAGGCACCCAACTAAGCTCGTCGTCCATAGCCTTCAACGCCAGTGATAGCTGATGCAGAGAGTTCCGGCATTGTAACTCCAGCTTCAAGATCGGGCGCTTATCGTTTGGGGTATAGGGTATTTGTGTCCCGTGTTGGTAGACATCCCTGCCATGAAGTGTGAGTTCATTCGGTAATTTAGGGGACACAGAGACTTTTTTTACCTGCACATGGTAAGGTGCAGTTGGTTTAACAGAGAGAGGGCTCGACAGGTGCCAGTCAAGAATATGACCTGTAGGTGGATCAGGCAAACTCATCGCATCACCGAGATAGGACCTACCCGGCAATGCCTCGGGTAGAATGTGTTATTCTGGGGAATTTAGCGCGTAGATCTTAGAGGTCAGGAAAGTTCCTCACCACGATGATCGCCGCAGTGATCCCCCCAATGATCATCAAACCCCGCAGAGTCGCGAGCCCTGATACGACAATTTCATCATCGGTGTCCGGTCGGGCGTTTAGTTACTTACACAAAACGGGCACATCTAGGGGGCGTTGTATGTACTCTGCAAATGTGATGGGGCCAAGCGTAACATTGATCACGATTCCAAGGGGTTGAACAGTTGTCTTGAGGATGATCCAAGTCACGGGTACGTCTGCAGTCGTGATCAGCGCTGTGAGGCCATATGGATTCGTCCTCGCAATTAGACAACAGAGGTAGGCGTAGATGGCACCGATGATCGTCCCAGCGAGGCGGAGATATCCTGTCCTCCACGTTGCCCCAGTGTTGGTTTCCAGGACCCACACGTACGAAATCACCATCCATTGGCCCCTTGCAGCATTAAACCACTTGTGCCCTAGGACTAATAATCAGTAAGTGGGTAGGAAGCCGCAAGGTTGACGTACCCGAATACCCAGGGGAGAGGAATACCGGCAGCGATAACAGCGCCACCCCAGCAGCATTCTTAAAAGCGTGTTGTAAATGCGGTGAATGGTGAATTGCTCGTTCCCAGCCTGACAGTCGTAACCGGGTCTGCACCACCCACGCAGATCTCCAGATACGTCGAATCACCATGACCGGGTTCGCTAGGGAAGCCCTCTTCAGGGTGCTACCACCTTCGCTTTTCACGTCCTCGTCTGGAATGGGGCGATTGTATTCTTCGACACCTTCACGTGCTTCCTTGGCCGCGAGGTTGGTTTCGTGTGGCCGGTGTTCGACGGGGGTCGCCTCTTGTTCGTCGAACATCAAAGAACGTGGGGGTAAGCCAAGCCATGCAATCGATATCCGCGGGAGCCACACCCTGTAGGTCGACGACTCGTAAAGGGCTATCATGCGCGTACAGAGCTGTAGTGCCTTTTGCACCTCCGTCCCCATCTGAGATAGCGTTAGATGCATCCAGACGGTGAAACTAGTACCAACCTGTAGGAGCGAGATCATTGCGAGAGAGAGATCGCAAACTTCCTGCGGGAGTTGTGAACAGTCAGGTCCCAGCGTCTCAAATATCTTCTCGAGCTCATTTATAACGTCTTTTCCCGTCTGGAACAGTCGACTCTCTGCTTCGACTATTGTGCGTTTTTCTGCACGGAAGTCGTGTGGTTTTTTACCTCCCTGGTAGGCCAGAGATACAATACTTCGGATCAAATCCATGTCCCGAATAATTGATCCGCCAAACATGCGCGTTGGGGTGGCAAGCAGTTTGAAAGTCTTGGGATGTATCAGAGGCGAGGGAGCCCTGTTTATAGACATACCCCATGCGAGTTCGCGGCGCAGATGTTCGACCGTCTTGATGAAAGGCTTGAGGGTTTTGACTGGAATGGGTTTGCCATGAGTAACCATCAACAAAGCTGCCACGGACACGACCTTACCATTCAGGCGTCCGAGCCGGATCTCAAATGCGGCCTGCTCATAAACGGAATCTAAGGCGACCGATTTGGGTATCAGCTCCTTGTCAAGGTTCTCCGCTCGGGAAACCTCGCCGGGAGGGGCGTCGCCAAGCACGGCGTGGAGTTTACAGGCCAAGCACTCTTGAATGGTGTCGAGACTATCAATGACGTACTCGCCAAACGCCGCGGACGACCACTCTAAGAGGAAGAGGCTGACTACCAGCGTGATCACGGCAGGGACAAGTGTAATCCAAACGAAATCGAGCGAATCCTTCCAGTATGCCTAACCAGATGGTCAGCTAGTCTAAGTCAGCACGGGTGTCGTAGGGTGCGCACAGGATTGTTCCCGATGTTCACGGTCAACAACCAGATAGAGACAAAACAGCAAATTCGCATGGATGGTTGCAGTCTGGGCAGGCGACTTTTGGCCCATCCAGCTGGTCGAAAGTCAGTGCGCAACACATGTTGGGGAAATCGGTTCACTCACCGACAAACGTAATGAATACCAAAAAGATGGCAGGTATAATCCTAGCCGTTACCGCGTTCGCCCCTTGTAAGTTAGCAAGGCATTTTGCGACTGTGGATATTCCAATGCCGAAAAGTGCGCCCATGGCGTTGAGAACGGTCGCCTCGAGCTGCTGAGCGAGATTCTCTTGGATGGCGAATATAAGTTCTTTGACCGTGATGACCAGGAATGCATATGGGCCCCCAAGAGTGGAGAGCTGTCGAATTGCAATGGCTAGACAGCATAACATAGTGGAAAGAATCCTGGCAATCGCTCGCCTATTGACCAGCCCCGTCCTGACGAGGGCGGTCCTTAGAGTGGACGAGGAGAACATGAGGTATCCGGAAGGGTGAAGTTAAATGAATCCTTTTCGATTTTTTTCGCCCTGCTTTGGACATTCCGAATATATGCATGGTGGGTTTCGGACAAGGACTGACGCAGATCGCACTGCCTCTCGGGTCGGCCCCTTGGCGCTTCAGTCTCAGAAGGACAAGCGCCACATCACTTGTCTCGGACTTTCTCCCCTTCCTCCATCCCCGTACTCGCTGTTCGTTCGCCGTGTTCAGAGAGCGACTCTCACGCAAGGGACGGCCCCTCCAACTCCAAGTCCCAAGTCGGATCCAACGAAACCTGACGACCGCACCATCGAATCCATCCCTCGAGGTCGACCACGACACAACTGCCCTGTCCCCCTCGACACCCACTCTGGCGAACAGAGCATCTTCACTGTCAGTCACCGATTTACAGTGGAGGCGATGACACCTAAATTAAAATTTAGACAATCCAGGGCTCCCGGGAGATCAAATGGCCGAGCATATCTACAGTAAAGGAACCCGCGTTTGGTTCCCCGACAAGGAGCAAGGCTGGATATCCGCCGAAGTTACATCGGTGACTCGAGGCGCGGGTGACACTTTCAAGCTTGCTTTTGTGGATGAACGTGGCAAGGTGCGGGGAACGACTTCCCCAGTTTTACGAACGAAGGATCTCACCTTTTTTTTATTACAGGAAATCACCATCGGTACCACCGCAAAAGACATCAAAGACGGGAAAGAAGGCTTACCACCACTGAGAAATCCACCTCTTCTCGAGACGGCCGATGATCTTGCAACCCTTTCACACTTGAACGAACCCTCAGGTCGGTGACTTTCCACGCCCTTTCTGTCGTCCAGATCGCTTATCTGGCAGTTCAGTATTACATACGATTCGGAATCGCTATGCCCAGCACAGTATCTACACGTACAGTGGAATTGTGCTAATAGCTGTCAACCCTTTCCAACGTGTCACATTATACGGGCCTGAGGTTATCCAAGCATACAGCGGCAGGAAAAGAGGGGAGCTGGAACCTCATCTTTTTGCCATTGCCGAAGATGCATACACAGCGATGGCAAAAGATGGTACCGGTCAGACCATTATCGTCTCTGGAGAGAGGTACAGCTCCCCGTGCTCATCGTATCACCGTAAGCTCACCCCAGAACAGTGGTGCCGGAAAGACCGAATCAGCCAAGTTCATCATGCGATACATCGCCTCCGTAAATCCACCCTCCGCTGGTGGGAAAGGGAAGACAAAAGTCTCCTTAGATGAAGCCAGTGAGGTCGAGAGACAGATCCTCGCGACTAACCCTGCCCTGGAAGCCTTCGGTAACGCTAAAACGACTCGTAATGATAATTCATCACGGTTCGGAAAGTATATCCAGGTGCGCTCCACGCTTTATCTCACAAGTGTATCCTCAATATCGTTGCGTAGATCCTTTTCGATGGGAAGCAAGAAATCTGTGGTGCGAGGATACGGACATACCTCTTGGAGCGCTCGCGGGTGGTCTTCCAACCGTTGACGGAACGAAACTATCATATTTTTTACCAACTGTGTGCTGGCGCTCCACTAAAGGAACGAAAGGACTTGGGCCTCGATACCGACATTACCAAATTCCACTACCTTAAGCAGGGCGGTCCGACTTCGACTCCCATTATTGGCGTCGACGACGCTGAAGAGTTCAGACAAACCCAACACGCCCTTTCAACCATCGGGATCAGTGTGGAGAAGCAGTGGGCCGTTTTCAAACTTCTCTCTGCTCTCCTGCACCTTGGAAACATCAAGGTCACCGCGATGCGTAGCGATGCTGCTATCGATGACACTGATCCTGCTCTCCAAATGGCTACTCGCTTCCTTGGAGTTCCTCTGGCAGACTTCAAAAAGTGGACGGTCAAGAAACAGATCACCACTCGGAACGAGAAGATCGTCTCCTCTTTGAATGCTGCACAGGCAACCGGTGTCAGAGATTCCGTGGCCAAATTCATCTATGCTTGTCTTTTCGAATGGCTTGTGGCTATCGTCAACGAGAGTTTGGCTGGCGAAAACGGCGAAGCGGCAAACAGGGCGGAGATGTTTATCGGTGTTTTGGATATCTACGGTTTCGAGCATTTCAAAAAGGTTTGTAAGCCCAACAACCCGCCAAATTCGATACGTTGGGCTGATTTCGCTTTTCTACCCCATCCAGAACTCTTTTGAGCAGTTCAGTATCAACTATGCCAACGAAAAGTTGCAGCAGGAGGTTCGGATATTTTCATCGCTGCACGCGGGCTTTGTTTTTGATCATTTTGTTTCCCGGGAAATCAGTTCAACGCCCATGTGTTCAAACTCGAGCAAGAGGAATACGTCCGTGAAAAGATTAACTGGACCTTCATCGAATTCTCGGACAACCAACCTTGTATCGACGTTATCGAGGGAAGGCTTGGTGTTCTGGCCCTCCTTGATGAGGAGTCTCGACTACCTTCTGGCACCGATGCCTCTTTCTTGACAAAACTCAACACGCAACTTGGGAAGCCCGAGAACAAGGCTGTTTTCAAGCGGCCCCGCTTTGGAAACACGGCGTTCGCGATTGCCCATTATGCGTTGGACGTTACTTACGAAGTGGAAGGATTCCTGGAGAAGAACCGTGATACCGTTCCGGACGAGCACATGGCTCTGATTCAAGCTACGAAGAGTAACTTCTTGAAGGAGGTCATTGACTCTGCGATGGCTGCCTCCTCAAAGGGGAGCGAGCCTACGACGCCGACATCTGATACCGGAACCCGGCGCTCATCGTTGATCCCCGACCCCGGGCGGGTTTCTTTTATGTCCGCTGGCTCGAACGCTTCATCCGGACCAAGGCGCCCTGGTTTAGTCGCCAAGAAGCCCACTCAGGCTTCGATCTTCAAAGCTTCCTTGGGCAGTTTGATGGAGACACTGGGTGTTACAAACGTCCACTATATCCGTTGTATCAAACCCAATGAAGCGAAGAAGGCTTGGGAGTTTACTCCTCAGCAGGTGTTGAACCAATTGCGAGCTTGTGGTGTTCTCGAAACCATCCGTATCAGTTGCGCTGGATATCCCTCACGTTGGACGTATGAAGAGTTCGCGGAACGGTAGGCACTTCGATTCCTGGTTTTTGAAACAGATTGTAACTCATCTTCACAAGATACTACATGCTTGTCCCTTCTGCGGACTGGTCCATCATGATCCAGAACCTTGAGCTCCAGAAGCTGTGTTCCCTGGTCTTGGAGAAGACAATCAACGATACGGACAAATACCAGAATGGTCTCACAAAGATTTTCTTCCGAGCCGGAATGTTGGCTGCTCTGGAATCCCTGCGTTCCGAAAGACTCAACGCGTTGGTCACTGTCATCCAGAAGAACATGAGGAGACGTATGGCTCAGAAGAGGTACCAAACAATGAGACAGGCTGCGATCAAAATTCAGACCTGGTGGCGTGTCATCATGGCCAAGGCATTCGTGGAGGGTGTCCGCAAGACTACCGCCGCGATCAAGCTCCAGACTGCCATCCGTAGGTACATCCAAAGGCGTAACTTCAAGGCCATCTCCGCCTCGGTCGCCCGCCTTCAGAGTCGTAAGTATCGCATCACCGGGTTTTCTCACTCCGTGTATCTGATTTTCTCCAGGTATCCGCGGTTTACAAGCCCGACAGGTTTTCCGAGCAAATCGTCACAACTTCTCAGCTCTGCGTCTCCAGAGCCTCTTCCGTGGTTTGTGAGTGTGAAGCTTCTCATGTTCTCAGTCCCCACTCAGGCCACTTCCAGCCTCGCCCGGCGGGCACACAAGAGTGATGTCAAGCGTGTTATCTGGATGCAATCCTGTATTCGCCGGCGCCTTGCTCGTAAGGAACTCAAAGCACTCAAGGCCGAGGCTCGATCCGTCAACAAGTTCAAGGAGATCTCTTACAAACTCGAGAACAAGGTCTTCGAGCTTACGCAGACACTGCAGAAGCGCACGGATGAGAAGAAGGAGCTGCAGAAGAAGTTAGAGGAGTTGGAACAACAGGTTCAACATTGGATCGGGCGTCACGAAGAGTCCGACCAGCGTGCGAAGCAGCTGCAGGTCGACATCATCGCTGCTAATACCGCACTTTCCCGCAGAGATGAACTGTTTAAAGCTAAGGAGGACATAGAGAGGCGATTGGAGGATGCGTTGGCCAAGGCTGTAGAAAAGGAGGACGCCATCCAACGGTTGACGGAGGAATTGAAGCAACGCGCCACTCAGTTAGAGAACCAGCAGAAATTGCTCGACACTGCTCCAACTCGGTCCGCCGACGATTCCATCATAACCACGCTCAAGAACGAGGTCAGCAGTCTGCGGGAACAGCTCAACCGTGCCAACGCACTCAATACCCTTTCGAGGCATGGACGAGCAGAGCCAACTTCCCCGACGTTCGCCCCTGGCCTCCGTTTACCGCTGCACGACGGCACCACCGCCAATGGTGACGCTGCTGTCCCAGCTTCCACCGGCCCCTCTCCCCGCCACAACCGTAGGCACAGCACTTCTGGCGCTTACAATATCGTGCAGGATAACCGCACATCCGCCGACGAACTGATGATGATGGCGAAGAAGACCCAGGCCGCAAACCCACGCTCTGTATCGGTCATCTACGGGGGCGACGAAAATTACCGTCACAACGGCGGGTTGGACGATATCTACGACGATCCTGCTGAGGAGAAAATCAAGCTTATGCAGGATGTCAAACGGTTGGACGAGGATGTGTTGGAGGGTCTTATTCGTGGTCTCAAGATTCCCAACCCCAGTATCACGAGCCCCGCTGCCGTCAAGGAGATTCTATTCCCCTCGAACCTCATAAGCTTGACTACCAACGAGATGTGGAGGTATGGCTTAATCCAGGAGAGCGAAAGGTTCTTGGCCAGCGTGTTGCAAACCGTCCAAACGCATGTCATGGTAAGAACGATCACTTGTGGTGGGCTATCAACGGTGCTAACCAATCGTATAGTCGTTCTCCGGAGAGGACGCCATTGTTCCAGGAATTTTCTGGCTTTCTAACGTTCATGAGATGCTCTCCTTCATTTACGTGGCCGAGAGCGACATGTTGCAAGGAATTGGTCCGGGCGAGGAGAACGCTATCCGCCCCTTCCAGTGGCCCGACTACGAGAGGCTTGTCACCGTCGTGAAGCACGATCTGGATAGTTTGGAGTACAATATCTACCACACCTGGATGCAGGAAACTAAGAAGAGGCTTTCGAAGATGATCATCCCCGCTTTGATCGAAAGCCAGTCTCTTCCTGGATTCACAAGTTCAGAGGGAACCGGGCGGCTCTTCAGGCTCTTGGGTTCAAACACCACACCGGCTTATAATATGGACGATATCCTCAACCTACTGAACAAGGTGTGGAAGAGTCTTAGGAGTTTCTACATGGAAGAATCCGTAGTGCAGCAAGTTATCACCGAGTTGCTCAAGCTGATTGGTGTCACGAGCTTCAACGACTTGTTGATGAGGAGGAGCTTCTCTTCTTGGAAGCGAGGTACTTTTTTTTTTTTCATTCCTGAACCTCGATTGACCAGCAACCGAATATCTGCTCCCAACGCACAGCCATGCAAATCCAGTACAACATCACCCGTATCGAAGAATGGTGCAAGTCCCACGACATGCCTGAGGGTACTTTACAATTAGAGCACCTGATGCAAGCAACTAAGTTGCTGCAACTGAAGAAGGTGGGGTACCTATGATAATCATTCATCACGTCCAAGCCACCACTCGGTACTTACAATTATTCGCAGGCCAGTGCTGCGGATATTGACATCATTTATGATGTCTGCTGGATGTTGAGCCCCATGCAAATCCAGAAGTTATGTCTCAACTACTATGTGGCTGACTATGAGGTGAGGCGAATACTTCACAAGGTGGTCACGGAGACCTGACAACTCGATAGAATCCGATTTCTCCGGACATCCTGCGGGTCGTGGCAGCTCGAGTGGCGGCCGGTGACCGTAACGACCACCTTTTGCTCACACCCGAGAGCGAGGAGGTTGGACCATACGAGCTCCCGTTGCCAAGAGATGTTTCCGGTCTAGAGACTTACGTCCCTGCATACCTTAATGTCTCTCATCTTAGAAGATTGGCGGCTCTGGTAGCCTAGGGTGTCAATGTTTCTTTGTACATACGGTGATCCTTGGGTATTTTTTTGCTATATATGTTTCGTTCTGTACCTCTCTGCTATGCGGTCTCTGTACTTGAAAGGATCAGCGAGGCACCGTCAGATATTTGTTCGCCCAACGTAGAGTTTAGGAGCAGCGGATTTCCACCTTCCAAGGCGAGCTGAAGGGGCTAAACCGGGAGATCTGAGACACGGGTGGTACCCAGTACTAGTGAATGCTGCACATACTGGACGGACTTTAAAGTGAGTTGCTAGGAGATCCACGGCTCTCCCGACGACTAGGTTCTGCTCTGCCTCAGCGATGGCGTGTATGAGTAATGAGGGGAGAGACATTCACCTTTCTGAACCACACAACAGTGACGGTGTCATTTCCCTCCCGTTTGAGTTGGACGTGAACTTTCTGATCCAAAGACACGGTCGCTATCTTGTCCTTTGGGTCCCCAGGGATAGCACGCTGACGCATCTTCATCGCCTGCACTTTCTGCGCCATGACCAACTTCTTGGGATCCGAACTCGGGGTCTTCCCGGGTCTCGCCTGAACGGACGAGTTGGGAAATGTTGCCTTTGAGGTAGGCGTTGGGAAATGTTTCGCCAGAAGCGAACGAGCAAGCTCGTTTTTGTTATTTTTCGCGCTTTCTCCCTCCACTGCTAAGCCCCGAGTGCAACCGTGGGAGGTTGGGTGCCTGTGTCTGAAGCCACGGCGAGACCACTGTGTAAACGCCTGGACTTTAGTCCGGTACGCAAGGACTCACTCGATGCAAAACGAACTACCACAATCCGGACAAATGGCCGGTCGTCGTTGTTCCGTTTGCGTGGCATCTGCAACGAATGACTCCAGACTGAGCCCGGCACACCCATCGAGAGCGCAGCGGCCGCGCTCCCGGATGTCATGCGCAGAATCATCGGCAATAGTCTGATGACGGCCGGGGCAGCAGTGAAGATCAAGCAAGATGTGGTTCTTGCAATAGACGTGACCGCATTTGTCGCATTTGACCTGGAGGAAGTCGAATTCTTTGCAGTCCTGATGAGAGCAGCGGTCGCCGATATCTTTGAGAACGGTTTCGTCTTGGATCATCCTTGTAGCCACGAACCGAGATCGAGCCTGAAAGGCAGTGGTGACCTCATCCAAACCTAACTAACTCATCTTCACACCGTCATGAACATCATAGTCAGTCCACGGTCCAACCCGACTCACTCTTCTCGGTTTGGACCTCTCAACTCAACTCCCGGCTTAGGAAACTCTCTTTGGGCGTACAGTCACCCCCGCAGAACGACTGAGGCAACACCAGCGCTCTCTGGCGAAGGCCCAGCGGGAACTTGACCGGGAACGAACGAAACTAGAACAATCCGAGAAGAAACTCATCGCAGATATCAAGAAGAGCGCAAAGGATGGTCAACTGGTCAGCTCACTGAAAAATGCAGTTGCGGCTCGTTGGTGCTGACGCTGGGACCAGAATGCGTGCAAAGTCATGGCTAAGGACCTCGTCCGGACACGACGTTACGTCCAAAAGTTCTACCAAATGCGAACGCAGCTTCAGGCGGTTGGTCTACGTATACAAACCCTAAGGTCAAACCAACAAATGGCGGAAGCCATGCGCGGAGCCACTCGGGTACGTTCCTACCTATTGCCTATCTCACAAGGTGTTAATAATTATATTTGATCATCGGGGTAGGCAATGGCTGCCATGAACAAGGGCATGAACCTCCCAGCGATCTCCAAGATCCTCATGGATTTCGAGAAAGAGAGTGATATGATGGACATGAAGGAGGGTATGATGTCCGACGCCGTGGACGACGTTATGGACGATATGGAGGACGAAGAAGAGGAGGGTGATAAGATCCTCAAACAGGTTTTGGATGAAATTGGCGTTGATCTCTCACAGAAGGTGCGTATGACGGTACCGGGTACAGCACATGTCTTCTAAACCCTTTGGTAGTTAATGGACACGCCAAATGGATTGGCCGCAGTGTCGACGCCAGCGGCATCTCGTCAAGCTGTTGCACTTGGCGAGACTTCAGGTCCTTCACATCCAAGTGATTCGGGGTCGGGTGGTGGGGACACTGGAGGAGGAACTACTGATGAAGACGCTCTTCAAGCTAGGTTGGACGCACTCCGACGGGGCTAATACCAGGACGCGCGGATCCAGGAGGGCCCTGTACATCTACTTCGTATCGTAGGATATCATCTCATATTCTCAACCCGGCGACGGCTTGTGCCTCTTTTAACGTCAATTTCCATACAATCCCCGAGCTGTCGTAGAATTGGTCTACCTCCTCCTCCTGTGGGGAGGCTTCATCAGTAATATAACTTGGGTCGGACCCACTCCACGTACGCTGTCGAGATTAAGCAGAGTGGATATCTGCTGCAATCGCGTGAACTTCTCGCGAGCATCCCCAAAGGCGGTTTGGGAAGAGAGATATGTCGTGACTGAACGCAGATCTCGGTCGAATCGTATCGCACCCAGCTGCCATAGTCTTTCAGAAACCTTCCAGGTGCCGAAGGGCGAGAAGTACCTCAGTATACTTTAAGCTGAGTACCGCCTTTTCCCAAGGTTTCAGAATCACGTCAAGTGCGAGGCCGAAGAACAGTCGATAGTTCGACTCAGTGAAAGTGTCCTACCAATGATTCAGTTCCTTGAACCCAATGCGATCTGGTACCGTGAAATGTTTACCTTGTATCCGTCGATGAGGCCTTCCCATGCTTTCACGAAGCGCTTCCGCACAAGATCCTGGTATTCCGCTGCTGTGTACCCGTCGTCATCCAGAGCGTATGACACATCCCGGTAAACGTCAATTATCAACGTCCGCAACTTCGGTCGCATGAGCTGGTTGAATAGTTGTTCTATACCGGCCTAGTTCCAGAGCATCGGTAACTACGCAAACTCAAGGTTGAAAAACTCACTCGTAGCGTGGATCTGAACTTCGGCACCAGGGTGGTGAGGGATGACAAGCTCTCCCGAACGGTTGGTATTTCAAAATCCAGGAAATTCTGCAATATCGTCTGGGATCCCATAAAATCTCGGATTAACCGTTCCATATGTGCACTTGAAACGTCCAGGTCATTCAATAAGATCTGAAGAACGCTTCGTCAGATCAAAAAGTATAAAACTCTTCCGTATGGACACCTACGATGAAGGATTGTCTCAACTCCCTCTCGACCTTTTCCCCACGGACACCACTAGCCCCAGGAACACCACCTGTTCTGTAGACATCATCGAGTTTCTTCTTGATGATGCTTGCATAGTCCTTATCCATGATAGTCTGTAGAAACTCGGACGTCTTTTCAACGGCCATCGTCGACCCAGTCGACAACATCCTGGTCAGGACAACCTTCAAAAAGTAAAAGACGTCATCGGGGGTAGTTGTGATCGTTTGCGGTTGGGAGAGGTCTGGACTGGAGAGTCGATGAGCCTACCGTAGGTTAGATTTGTATAGCTGTCAAGTAAATTGGGAGTCTACCTTGTCGATAATACTCCTTGTGTACCAAATTTCGAGAGGGATATAGTAGGTCCCAAGGAGTGACTGGAAGAGTTCCCGCGATTGGGAGGATTCAATTATTTGAAATTCTTCCGGAATTTTGGGAGCGCTTGGTTCTCCTTCACCCTCTGTCGGGTTAGCACCATTCGCCGGATGCGTGGTATCCTCCTCGATCTCTGAATCAGAATCGTCATCCTATAAATGGGTTGTTACCGGGCGGAGAAACGCGTGGAGGAAGGAGACGAAATACCGAAAGCCTGTCAAACAAGAATTTACGGAAGAGATTCCATCTTCCAGACATAGCTGCCAGCTCCGACAACACCTTGTCAATCTGTTTGACATCGACAATATCCTCGTCGATGGTCGTCTGTGGCCTGAATCCTGCAGAAGACGGTGCGCTGAGCGCTTGCAAGGTCGGGGCACCTGTATCCGAGAGCTTGAACACTACTGTTAGTCGGTGTCCTTTCATCAGTGAGATCTTGAAAACTAACTTTCCGCTGGATAGTACGTTCCTCCTCAAACGAGTCAAGTGTACTTTTCACAACCCTGTCGCACTCTTGAACGAGCCTTGTAACCACGTTATACATCCTGCCGTTTCCATAATATTTTTCCACAATTGGTTGATGTTGGTCCACAATCAGTGCGATGCTCTCGAAGAGAGCCGTTAAGGCTGTGATATAGTAAAGCGGAGAAGACGCTGTCAAAAATAAAGTAAGAAAATGTGGTGCTGAGCGTGACTTACAAAGCGAGAACCATACTTTTAGCTGATGTTGGGGCCCGTACCCGCACGAGGTCGACGACAAAGGTAGCATATGCCTCGAGACCTTCCGCCTCCCACCCTATGGCGGGGAAGAGCTTGAAGAATCGACTTGTTGCGGCAGAGTCCCGCGCTGTTGATGCTTGTTCAAAGTTGCGCCTGAAGATGGCCAACAGTTCTTCACGGGTAGCTTGTAAGGCTTCTGCGGGTGGGATATGGTTCTCTGCAGTAGGCTGGTTTTACTTGTTGAAAATTCATTGCGGTGTTACTGGAGAAACATGTACGCACGACGGTAGCTCGAGCGAACCCTCCATCGATCACGTCCGGTGGCAGAGCCATTGCGCGTGAGCAATGCCGTGTAGCAGATTCCCAATCCTGAGAGTCAATAGCCGATCGCAGAGCAGTAAGAGAAGACTACATAGCCTGTAAATACCCCCGCACCACAATAACACCTGAATTCAGGGGGCACACCTTGAGATCCATGACTTGTGCGACGCGATCGCTAGCCTCTCTCACCCTCTTCATCTCCTCGTCCAGCGTGAGCACACTCCCCCCTATCCGATCTGCGGTCTCCGCGGTGACCGAAACCTTTCTAGTAAGCAAATACGCGTCCGTCCGCAGTTCATCCAGCTGAGGGAGAAGGTTGTGCAGCCGAGAAAGCGAACTGACGACTGGATCGCGATTTGCCAGTAGTTCCTGGAGAGTCGACGAGAGTTCTGCTTCTTCGGATTCCAGCAAAGACAAGGAAGAGAGGACTTCGGGTAGCGTTGTGAGCGAATCGGGCGAGGGTCGCTTTGGGATCATTGAAGGCAGCACAGCGAGCTTGACAGTGCCCGGTTCAGGGCCATTGTCACTGGCCGCAGAAGACAGAAACTCTGAAGACTTTTCACTTGCGGCATCAAACGGCATGGCGTGGTCGAAGGGCAGGGCTTTAACTTTTAAGCGGGGGACATGAAAGGAGGATACAAGTACAGAGTTATGCATTCCAACTCGATCACTCTACTTACAACGACCAGATCGACTTTGGGAGCACCCCTGGTGCAAACCGGCCCAATTGAACGATTCAAACAATCCAAACGAATCCTCAAGCACAAGGTTGTCACTACTGTTTCCAACAAAGTCGCCGTATTACCCCGCCAGTGTACTCCAGTGGTGTTTTGGCATGTAACAGAAGGAAACGGCGTATTTGTTTAGCTTGGTTGTGACTCTTGTTCCTTCACCAGGCTGGATGCCGTAAACTTTTGCGAAACCATGGAGTTGGAAATGGGTGTCGTAACTGCTCCAACAGGGCCTGAGATGCGGACAACCTCTGGTGCAGCCGCTGTGCCCGTGTAGTATTGACGGCGACCGGAAGTTCCACCCCAAAGGACGCAGGTCGAGGAGTTCAAGTGTGGTACGAGAGGCTGTGTCCAAGGGCGAGAGGCGGCTTGATCCTCTTTGCCTGGAAATACTTGTATCCAACGAACAGGTCCCCCCGGAGTGGATTTGGTCGTTCTCAGAGATTTAGAAAGCGTGCCCCCCCCAGAAAATAGCATAGGAGCCCGACCGCCAAGAGGGGATCTCTGAATGTTGCATGTCAGTGCGAGCAAGATGAAAGTCCTGATCTTGGCTTCCCCTGCAAGGCATCGGCGCCGCGGATTAAGCTAAGTTTTTACCAACCATAACAGCCATCAAGGTCGTGCACTGTTGAGGAGGGACGTGTTAGCCCTTATTCACGACACGGAGGTTGTCGTAACTCACTGGAATACACTGGTGTGCAAGACCTCCGAGTCGAACACCCTACTAGTGGTGAGAGCAACCGTCACACTGAGGGTAAGATCCCGTTCACCGTGCGACATATGTTTGTCCCGTCGCTCGTGTGCACGAAGGGGATACGAAGCCTTGGGATTTTCGAGGTTTTCCGCACTTGAGGTGGCAACAAGTCAATCTTCTCGCCGGTGCTGAACTTTTTCACCAATTCCTCGACGATCGCATCCAAAAACAACTGAGATATCCATGCGAATATTTCATGGAGCCGACCCACAAGCTCCTGAGGAACACCGGGGAAACAATAGATGAATGTTTCATCCTCCCTCGGGGTTGTGAGTGTTTCCAAGGGCATGAAAATCGATCTCAGGCGGCTCGGTCCATCCTCGGAGACACCCGCCACCAGTGCCACTACAACGTCGGTCCAACCGAAAGACCGGTATAAGCAGCCGACATCAGATCCTTTACGCCGAAGAGGAGGTGAGTGGGCGAAGAGAGATTAGCATCCCATTGATAACCTCACGGATCATCCAATCTTGGAGTAGAAATCATGTCTGGGGAAGGAGGAATCTCAGACGTTCTGACCAACCTTTCCAAACCGAAGACGTCTGCGACCTTGACGTTGAGGATAATCAAATCCTTCGAATACAGGACGGAAAAATCCCTCGTCTTGCACGATGTCAACCTGGAGACCGTCACGGTCGGGATTTTCAAAGAGGTCACGAAAGAAAGTAATTGCCACTTTCTCCCTTCGTAAATAGCCGAGGATCCCCGTGAACCAGGTCTCTGAACCTCAGCGATCCAAACCCAACCCGGGTGGAAGCCTTATCGAACAGTGAACCTTGGTACGCCGACTTGATGCATCTCACCCACCGTGAGGCTGACGCCTCTTAAACAGACACGATGAAACTATACACAAAGGCGCACGGAGCAAAGGTAGGCCTACCCCTTCGGGTGCACTCCCCCGACGCTGAATGTTGGGCCAGACAACGAACCTTATCATCAATCTTGATCGCGACGACTGGATACTTGACGACGATTCCAAACTATTGGTGGATGTTGGCTTTGGTGAGTTCCAGCAGCCTCGCAATACCTTTTTACTGATGTGTTGCAGAGAACGAAACAGAGGTCAGCTTCTTCAACAGGGAGCTGTACGAAGCATTCAAAGCTAACCCAGAGGTACGCCCTACCCCTGTGTCTCCATTCATGGCTGGATGCGTTTCAGACTCGCTGGTAACATACGCTCGACATCCGGGAGGGATAAGGCCATGGTAGATGATAAATACAGTTCTATCATTATGGCCGAATCTCTGGCGAGAGACAAGGGTGTTCTAACAGTAGAGCCAGAAAATAGAAAGTACATCAAATGAGATGCAAAAAGAAGAATGAAGGGATGATGTCCGAAATGATGTGTCGGAGACAATCACTGGTTAGAGCACTGAACCCTTGGTTCGCCCTCGTCCTCATCCATAGCGTCGTCGACTGCCCGCTCTCGCTGCCTCGGGTCGGGAGTGTCAAGTTCCACGTCTTCCAAGATGATGGATTTTGGGAACTTATCCACCGGGTTTCGCGGTGGCAGGACGGAGTCCAGAAGGTGAAGTTTGCTCTGGTCAAGGGAATCGGGGAACTTGACGTGAAGTTTGACGTAGAGGTCACCGGGCTCGTGATGTCGTTGCGAGGGCATACCCTGGCCATGGATGACTTTCAAGTCACCTGGGGTCTCGTCAGTAGAATGTCGATAGCGGCGAGACGTGGACGGGCTTACCGTCGTGGATAATCTCGCCGGGAAGGATATTTACAACAAGAGCACGATCGTCCAAATGGCGGATAGCGAAGGTACCACCAGCGAGGGCCGATAAGAGGTCGATCTCGACATCGGTGATCAAATCGTTCTCCTTCCTTTGGAACCGTTCATGAGGCTTCTCCTCAATCACGATGACGACGTCTCCTGGTGTAACGCCTGGGGCCTGGTCGCTCTCTCCACGGAAAGTGATCGTTTGGCCACCCTTCATACCCTTGTCGATATGCACCTCCAGCATCTTCTTCTCAGATACCGTCTTGCGGCCATTACAGGTCTTACATCTGTCCTTCTGGTTGATGACCTCTCCCGTCCCTGAACACTCGTCGCAAGGCTGTTGGATCTGCTGGATCATAGGGCCCATCTGGCGGAGTGTGACCCGAATACCCCTTCCGCTACAAGTGCTGCAAGACTTGACGGCGCCTTCCTTCCCTCCCTTTCCTGCGCACTTAGTGCAAATAACATTCCGCGTGAGAGCAAGCTTGGTGGTCTTGCCCCGATACAGTTCCTCCAGTGTGACGTTGACGCGATGGACGAGATCCTTGCTCTTACGGGGGCCTTGCCGTGATTGGCTACCCCCGCCGAAGAACCCGCCGCCACCGAACAGTTGACTGAATAGATCCTGGTAAGGGAGTGTAACCGTTGGCGTGAATGCATTTAAGTGTGGTCAGATGAGATTACCTGGGGATCCATTCCGCCCATTCCGCCGGATTCTGAAAGTCCTGCCTCGCCGCGAGCATCGTAGATGCTTCGTTTCTGGGAATCCGATAAAACCTCGTAGCTGGAGTATTGGAGTATTGGGACGATTATCGAAACTAGGATGGTAAATAATTGCTTACGCATGAGTAACCTCCTTGAACAATTCGGGGTCGCCGCCCTTGTCGGGATGCAATCGCAAGGCCCTGCGATAAAAGATTCGTTCGTGATGAGATGACTTTCAAAACAAGACTGATACACACTTCTTGCGGTAGGCTTTTTTGAGTTCAGCCTCGCCCGCATCAGGCGAAACCTCGAGTAAATCGTAGTATTTACTGAACAACGCGGCAAGCGTTAGCGCCGTCAGAGCCACTAAAAAGGATGAGGGAAAGGGCGTACGTCTCCTTGACCATTATGAATCACAAGACGAGGAGGAGGTGGCGAAGGGAAGAGAGGGAAATGGGAGAGGTGAGGTGAGAGTGAGGTCCAAGGCAAACCGCGCTCGGGATAAAAAAGGCGATGGGCGAGCGGTGGCGGCAGCTGATGCCCGAAAGCGCTCGAACTTGCTGGAAGGTTCCAAACCTTCGCTCATATATAAATTCCGCGAAATATTCTACACTAGGCAGACACGTCTGGATACACATCGAACCTCCGCTGTGTCGTCACTGGGATCCCCGCTCTTGCCTCTTCAAACACCTGAGGATCTGGGGATGGGCAGAGTATCTCAGTTCACGTCATGTGTGCGCGACAGGAGAGCGTTTACCGATGCGAATGTGGATGATCTCTTCCTCGTGGCCAGCCTCAGCAAGCACAGTCCCCCTGGAAAAAGGAGATCGGCGGACGGAAGAGATTCTCTTGTAAGCATGAATACGTACATTGGGTCCACCACAAGCGAGTGACCCCACTGGATCCAAACGGCAACCGTCAATTCTGTGGAGTGCGGACACTATGAACAGATTTCGACGCACCGCATGGTAACCCGCGCTCATGTCGCGCGCTGGGCTGCACATCCCAAAGAATACTTGATTATCAACAGCCCTGGGAAATGTGATCAATCGATTACCCACTCGGTCTGTTGACCTCGGCTATCTTCCTTACCTCGCCTTTTGGAGAAGTTGCCAGTGGAGTGGACCGGTGGTCATGTTGAAAGCGCCTGGATAGATGAACACTTGACAGCCTACCCTCGAACCATTAGATACTTGGTAACAGGACAGGTTCCGAGGTGCTGACGGACCTCTTCGTGCACCAATCGCGGTCAGTTCTGGGAACCTCACATCATAGCATAACCCCAAGCCGATGCGAGCAAACTCTGTCAAATCGGACGTGAGCGGCGTTATGGTTTGGGGACGGGACGGGGAAGTCGCATACCGGTGTCAAAATAATTGAGCGAATCGCCGCCCGTCAACGTTTCGCTTTCCTGACCATCGGGCGGGATGATATCAGACGATAAGAGAAGCGAAACGGTGATGCCTCCGGACCTTAAATGTGATTTTTCCGGGAATGTCAATGTCGAAGAGATGGATTTTGCGGTGGAGAGCCACCAACTCTCCTATCGTTGGGTTAACGGCATCGACCAAGCAGCAAGCTGCGTGCGCACGAACCTTGGGGCGAATACACTGTAGTAGTGTTGTAGAGATTGCCCGTAGATATCTCTCTCTCTGGTATAGATCCTGTTCCCTGGATTCGGATCTTCTGCAATTATGCCGTGAAACGCGGGTGTACGTACCCCCAACTAGCCAAGTTCCAGTTTCCTTGGCCACGAATGAGAGCATCCTGACGGTGTCGCTCTCGCTTATAGCGGGATCATAGGGCTTGTCGGGCTTGTACCCAATTGACTCCGCATATGCGGGGAAATGGGTGGCACCATAGGGGGAATTGAAACACTCCTGTCGTCGTCCACCGGTAGATTTCAGCGTTCCTGACTGAATACGACCGAGATCTCGATGATACCTACCGGGAGCACAATCAGCTGTGGTTTCGGCCCATCCGTTCGAGATGCAGCCTTGAGAACCTGCTCTCTTGCGTGGGCAATGTTCTTCGTTTTATCCGGGCCAATCTGACCGAGCTGGATAAGAGCGAGGTTGAATGATCTCAAGGCAGGCGCAGATGATGCCATTGAAGAGAAAGCCCGGCGACTGAAAGATCTGGTGAGGTGGACCAGCATCATTACCCTAATCGGTCAGCAATCTCCAATACTCAGTCCAAAAGGTTCGTCTTCCACTTCGTCTGCTGGCAGGCCGTATGTTGATGGCGGTTCTTCGCAGATGGCGTTCGTGATATACAACCCGGTTGGCGGCGACAGTACCGCCAAACAATTCGTAGAAGGCCACGTTCTGCCACTGTTAAAGACGAGCGATGTTCCCATCGTCAAAATCGTACAGACAGAGCACGCTGGTCATGCAGGGGCCGTCGCTTTTGAGTTCGTCGACTCGACGGTTTCTGGGCCGTTAGATATAATCGTTGCCTCTGGCGATGGGACGATACACGAAATCATCTCCACGATTGCCCTCGCCCCATCATACAAGAACCGCTCTTCTGACACTCCTGCTCAAGTGAACCTCGTCCTCGTTCCGTGCGGGACAGCGAACGCGTTGTATTCCTCCCTCTTCTTACCGAGACCCGACGACGATCCGGTGCAGTACAAACTCCAGGGAATACATGCGTTTATCAAGAAGGCCAAGCGTGTCCCCCTGACTCTTGCTATCACAGACATCCTCGCCCCACCCGTTGCCAAAGGATCAACCCAAGGTCGAGGGAAAACCACTGTTTCCGCCGTCGTTACCTCCACTGCCTTGCACGCCTCCATTCTACACGATTCCGAAGCACTCAGAGCAGAGATGCCCTCGATGGAGAGGTTCAAGGTCGCAGCATACCAGAACATCACACGATGGTACTCCGGTTGCGCCAAGCTACTCCCGTCAAAATCCACCGGGGTGGTTGAGATCTGGAACCCTTTTGACAAGGAATTTGTCCCCCACGCCGAATCAGATGAAGATGATCCTTACGTTGATATCGATGGACCGTTCGCCTACTTCCTCTCCACTGTCAACGTAGACAGGTTAGAACCCGCGTTCCAAATTACGCCTCTTGTCACTGCCGAGCCCCGTACTGGAGCCTTCTTGGATGTGGTTGTTGTCCGGCCGTACCGTGATGCCTCTTTGAGCGGACTCGAGGCTGAGGAGGAGAGGGAACGATTCGCGGAAAAGTCGGGTGAGGTCTTACGTGCGGTTTATCATAGCGGGAACCACATCAACTTGCGCTATGACTCAACTGGAAAGGTTGTGTCGGATGGTGAGGGAGAGCTGGTTGTCGAATACTTCCGCTGTGGTGGCTGGGAGTGGATACCGGTAGGTCCTATGATTTCCACCGCTTCATCAGGAGGTCTCACTTTCGCTCCAGGACACCGAGGACGAGAAGGCTCACCTGTTGTGCAACGATGGATCCATTAGCACCATACCAAAAGGTGGGAGAGCGAAGACGATGGCCGCCGCACCAAAAGGGGAATCTGGCTTCATCGTGTTTGTATAGAAGTAAGAACATTGTCCGTAGTCTGTGTATATGGGAGGTCTGTAATGGTATCCAGATGTTTAGGTGGCAACTTTTCCACCGAGCTTCCCAGCGAGGAGCTCTCGAACGACCTTTGCACCCTTCTTGTACACTTCGTCGACGCTGGGACCACCGTCAATCTCAGTGACCTTGCGCAGCTTGTTGTAATGCTCGATAACTGGCATAGTGGTCTCCTTGTAAACACCTTCGAGGGGTATAAATTATTTGGGGGAGCGTGCACTGGAAGGATAACCGCTCACGGAATCGCTTCTTGATGCTTTCCTCGTTGTCGTCTTCTCTGCCACTGGTCTCACCCCGTTTCAGAAGTCGCTCCAGCATGACTTCCTCGGTCGTAGTATAGAATAAAACCAAGGAGGACAAGCAAACCTGTCAGAAGGAGGTCAAGGGTGTATCCACTGGACGTGTCAAAGATCCAACATACATCCTCATCGAACTTCAGAGCCTGGTCCATCTTCCGGGGGAAACCGTCGATGAGAAAACAGCCCTTTCCGTTAGTCCAACCTTCGCCAGGTCGACCTTCCTCGAGGGCGGCCCTCATCGCGTTCTCCAGGAGCTTGATGGTGACCTCCATCGGCACGATCTGACCATCCTTGATATACTGTTTGATCATAGCACCATACTGAGACCCTTCGCGGTTCTGTTCTGCGCGGAGAAGGTCTCCCGCTAGAGTGACCGAGGGAGATCAGCGGGATTCGATAAACGGTTACTTGTGTTGACGTACCGGACAGATGGCAGAAGCCAAATTCTTGAACGAGTTTCCCGCACTGTGTACCCTTGCCTATAGACTGGGTGTGAGCTGTGTACTTGAGGCAGAGCGAACTGTGAGTTTATACCAGTACCGGGACCGCCGAGGACGAAGATGACGGTGATCTTGGAGTTATCGAAGGCAGGCCCCTTCGCGCCCGTTTCCTTCGACTGTACGGGTTCTTCCTTGGGGGCGGGGGCCTTGCCCTGGAGCTTTTCTGCTATCATGTCGAGGACAGTCGTTAGTGTTTGCTGTTAGGCTCTTCACGTGACGACGCTGTGAGGGGTGTGCGAGGGTTTTCGGGATGACGTTGGGATCGGGAGAGCGGCTGGGTGTTCGCTCGGTATTTTGTAATGAGAACGAAGGAGCCGAAGGAGGCAGCTATGAGACCAAGGAACGCGAACGGATTTGGGCCTTTCCGACCTCCAGGCTGCGGCATGAGCACGGGGGGTGGTGGTGGGTGTGCGCTCGGTCGATCGTTCCTCCCATTCGCGACGAGCATGGACATCCGCTACAATCACGGGTCGCTCATCCACTGTCTACGCGCATCTCACTCCCAAGACGCGCCGGATCTGCTGGCTGTCGGCGGGGAGCACTCCATTGCCATCTTACAAGTCGTGAGCAACTTTGGATGTCGAACCTCCCAACGGTGTGCACTAATTCACAGTCAGTTAGACACCACTGCGACACAAATCGCGACCTTCAACGTTGGGTCCAGGATAACTGCGATAGCTTGGTCGTCGCGTACCGTTTCCCCTTCGTTCTCCGACGATTGGTCGATAGAGTCAGTCGGTGCAGCGATCCACGGTGGCTTAGATTTACCCTCACATCAACAGGCTTGCTGTGGCTACGGCCGATTTCGGACTCCACCTACTTTCAAAGTCTGCCTCGAGTTCTGAAGAGATCTTCCCGTTCGGTGGTGGTTTGAGGTAGGTTATGGCGAATGTTTTTAATCACCCTCGATTTAAAAAAACTGTTTCTGGTCAGTGGTCACCATGGAAAGGTAACTGGGATGTCCTTCTCCGGAGGCAACGACCAGGATAGTTCACGCTATGTTGCAACCGTTTCAGGTGAGCAGATAACGTGTCCGCTTTGCCGTCGTCTCACCCCTTTGGAGACGACAAGGTGTTGATGGTGTGGGATCTCGAAACTCGCACAGTTGGTGGATCCCCGAGTGCTGGCTCGGATCGTGGAGGGGACCGCAGTGTGTCGGATAGACCCCAGCCAGCAGCCTATGCCATCCCATTCCCCCATCCACTCACGTCAGTTAGCTCTCACCCGTTGAGTAGCAAGGAGTTCCTTGTTTCAGATGACCACGGGTCGATCTTTCTCACCGACTGGCGCTCAGATCCCGAAGAAGACACCAGGCGTTTGAACGTCATTGAGCTTGTAGAGCCCCGTGCGCTCTCAGACGCCGTCAGCGGTCTTGGTTCAGCGGGGGTTGCGGCATGGAGAGCAGATAACCCAGACGTGTATGTGTGCCCTGCTGGAGTAATTCACCCATGCCCCGGCTTCGCGTCTGATCTTTCCTTATTCCAGAATCGGAGCCACGTACGGATCGCGATACTCCATTTGGGATCTTTCAAATTTGCAAGGAGGAAAACCCAACATCAGTGGTCCAGGGTTTGCAGAAGGTGGCCACCAATTCAGGTAAGCTGAAGGAAATTTCCAAAACCGACGTTATTGTCTTTCGCGTTCGCCGAGCCGCATCGGGTCAGCGGATGGGTGCCGCTCGGGGCGTCTATCCTCATTTGATTTTCTTATTCTGATGTCCCCCCTTCCTTTCTCGTTCGTTGGGTTCCAGGTGGTGCCCCACGTTTTCAGAGTATTTTGCTTTATCCACAAGCAATCCCTCCAAGGGTGCGGTCGTACACGTCCACAATACCTCGTACATAAACGCTCAGCCCACGGTGTTCTCTTTGGCGCCTCGGCCGCTTCGGGTCCGTGACTTGGACTTCCTCGCCACGTCGGGTATCCCGAAGATCGCCGCTGCAGTTGGTAACGAAGCCGTGATATTCTACATCGGGGTCGAGTCCTAGGGTCTAATTTCATCACCACTACATCCGAAAAGGCGTCTAATTGGAAACACCGGGTGCACTGGTGGGGATGTGTGTATACGGCGTTTTAAGAACCAATGCAATTACGGCTTTCCGCGTGACGGGTCGCGTGTTTTGTTCCCGCTCTTGGGTGTGGACAGGTTATACAAGCTACGCGTGAATTGGTAAGAAACCGATATCGGGGATACTGGGGGGTCAAGGTCGGACATCACGTTTTCCGCTAACCTCCCAAAGGTCATCCCTTTGTGAATCGACAGGCTGCTCATCCGGTGGTGGGCGGAGGTCGCATCATGTAACCGGACCAACACCTTAGCGGGGTGATCTCCGATAAGTGAGAGCAAAGTGCCTTCAGCACGGCGTAAATAAAAGCCCGGTTGGGCGCGCAATTTGTAACAAATGGATCCAGGATTGAGGGAGCACGCGTTCCATGGATCGCTTGGGAGTATGATTATCACAGGTTTGAAATTGACGACGGGTTATTCAACGACAACCTGCAAACGGTGCCTACAATCTGGACTAAACAAGACGTATTGTTTGAGGGGGGGGATGCAATGGACGGAACGAGAATGGTACAAACTACAGTGGGTCGAAAGCAAACAGAAGAGAGCAACGAGGTTTGAAGGGGAGAAAAAAAAAACAGGGTTCACGAGGGTTCGGTTGCAGGGGATAGGATGTGAGGGTGACAAGTTTGAAAAAGCCGAGGGACAGCGAGGTGGAAGAGAAAATAAAGATAAAAAAAAGAGCAAAAACGGTGACAGACGAAACGCGACAGGATGCAGCCGAGCGACCAGATAGGGCAACTTGAAAGGGGGGCAGGCGAAAACGAGGAGCGACCGATCAAAGACGTCAACCAAGTGAATAATTCCCCCATTCCCGTGTGGCAAGCGGGGGACAAATCACTGGTACCTTCACCGTCCGAAAGCGCTGCCAATGGTAGGCGCGTATGGGTTGGGCTCAGGGATCGTTGGGTAGATGTATCCATCAGATGAGTGCATAACGTCCATCGATGGTTCATAACCGAGCGCCTTGAACATGTTTCGCCAGTAATGAGCATCAAGATCCGACGGCTGTTGTTGTTGCTGTTGTTGATGCATGCCTTGTGGAGTCGGTTGGTAGCCGGGCAAAACATCACGAGATGAGTCCAAGTAGTAACCGGGTGGGCTCGTTGGTGTCGGAGGAGATCGCATGTGGGGAGAGACGGGGTAATGCTGTACGATTGGTTGTTCCGTCAAGTGGATCGTGGATGGATGTAAGGGCTGAGGCTGCGGCTGCTGCAGCTGTTGTTGTTGCCCCTGAGGGAATCCACACGTTTTGGTGTTGCGGCTGGGTGCTTGATGCCTATCCCGGGCAACAAGACTCCGGAGGAACCTTGAGTGATACGAAGCGGACCCCGAGGCCGGAGATAACAGAGAAGCATCATGGTAAGCCCCGGCAGCTTGCGAGATGACAGAGAAGATCTTCTGGGTGGCATCAGGTGGCAGCCCAATTTGATCAACGCCGCTCCGCAAAAGCTGGAGGAGAGGGGTGAGCTCATCTGACGACAGGGGGGGGGTAAGGAATGATCGCACCTTGAGCAAGAACACTGCACAGTAAGCACTCATGATGGTGATCGAGTCTTGTCCGTAGGGCAACACGCTCATGGCGGCAAAGTCCTTGGTGATGATCTGCAGGTTCTCCAAAGCGCTAGTGTAGCAAGCGGAGAGGGCAGTGGGACTGAGAGCGAGGCCGCTGCCTTTCCTGAGGTAGGGCTGGACACCCAAACTGTTCAGGAACAGGCGGACATAGAGACGGAAGAAGTTGAGGAATGCGTGATGGAAAGATTGACCGGATGCGCGCTGCATCTGCTGGTGCCAGAACTCTTGCCATTGCGTCAACTTCAAGTTGCAGTTACGCAGGAGAACTTCGTAGTTTACGTCCGACTGTAGTGATGACGACGACGTTGACTTGTGCAAACAGAAAACATCGGTCGTCTCCATAGTTTCGGCCTGAGGTAAATAAGAATGAGGGCTTGCACGTAATGCGGAAGGCAACACAGAATGCTTACAGCGATTCGTCGGAGCTGGACAAAGGAAGCGAGGATCACATCCTCGGGTCGGATTGGGTTTCCGCCGGCCTCGTGCCACGTTGCAGAGTACTTGACGAGGTCATCCTAAATAAATGATGGTTGAGCATCGGAAAATCCGCCGGAAGAAGCCCGAAAACACGGAGCCGTACCTCTGGTAGCATCCACTGTCGACCGGTTTGCATGCTGAGACTGCGATCATGCACCCACAGGACGAGATAGGTTCGCTCCCTGTTACGGCGCTCTCGCATGTGAAATTCGGTTTCGTTCGGGGGCGGCGTGGCGAGGTATCGGTTCAAGCCGAGTTCGACGGCCATGCGGCAGGCCTACCCGGTAATTGAATTAGGAGGAGCGTTCAGCGTCTGCGGCAAACACTTACGTAGCCGATGTATGACCATGTCCGAGTGTCGTCAGGCTCCCTCCAGTAGACGAGGCAAGCGAACGCCTGGACAACCTCAACCGACTTCCAACCCTCACCGAAGGCACGAACGGCAAGGTCGTTGGCAAGCTTTTGGCAGGGTCGGTAAATCTCGGGCTTGAAGAACTTGGCGCCGGCCATGAGGAGGGTGGTGAACAAGAGAGGACACCGAGATCGGACATAATGAACAGAGTGGAGAGCGGGGTCGAAGAGGTTGATGAATGGGTTCAAGCGCAAGAACACAAGGTCGAAGAGGACGGTGGCTTGATTCTCATCCATTATTCCTGTTGTGATCGGATCTGGTCCGAAAGACGCCGGGTATGATTTGGATGATGATTGTGATTGGGCGTGCTTATGGTATGGTGAGGATGATGGTGGGGTTCGGGAAGAGGCTCGGAAGCCTCCCGATGAAAGGCTGGGTACGGCATCTTCGGGATTGTTGAGTATTGTCTTGAAGAAGTTTTCCTTCCGGATCATCTTGGCTGGATAGAGCTCGACTGGGCTACGTCCCTGAGAATCGGAGTCATCGTCACCGTCAGCAGACTGTGAAGACGAAGCATAGGACCGGTTTTGGTAAGCCGAGATGTTGAGTGGAGGAAGTTCATTTCCGGGGAAGTGGGTGGAGGAAGCGTCGGAACTATTGGAACTACCGTACGGCGGGTCGGACGGGGTGGTGTCCGAAGAATTCGCTGCAGCTTGTGACTTGAGTTTGGCTGATGTGAGACCTTTCTCAAGCCTGCGGAGCATTTTGGAAGCCTCGGAAAGTCTATTGGATCTAGGATCAGAGCCGTCCGGAGACAAGGGGAAGACGCTATCTATGGCTTACTTTGAGCCCGGCTTCCGGCCACGGCGATGCTTCTCAAATATACACCTGGGGGATAAACGATCAGGCGGATGATCCTTGGGATGGCTGAAGATTGCGCACTCGACGCTGGCGCGTTTGCACCTCTGACACGGCTTGGTGCCATCTTCGGAACCAACGCACTTCATCTGGACGACCGTCAGATCAGATCGTTTTCTAAAACAGTAGTGTGCTGACCTTGGCTGCGCGACAGACGGTGCATGCTCTGGCGCCCCGGACAACTGGCGGCTTCCTAGTAGAGGCACCGGTCGGTCAAGTAAGAGAGCGGAAACTGAGATGTCATACTTTGTGGGGAGCTCTGGAGTTGAACGCTGAGATTGGGATGAGTCCATGGTGTGGTGATGTCTGACGGACGGGGGACGGGACGGGAGGGGCGTGGCAAGGGGGAGGGAAGGAGGGAGGAAGAAGGGATGAGGTGGGGGGAGTGGGGGCGCAGTCACATACTTAAAGGTTGTTGGAATAATTTCAATCGGTGTACAGCCGGAGATCAACTTGCCCGTCAACTTTTCCTTCGGCGTCTGTCCGACCCTTGAGGATTTTTACCTGGCGCTCCCTTCCCCGTGACCTCGCCAAAGCAGAACATGCATTTGCCTGCAGGCCCTGTGTCATGTCTCATCGCACACCATCCGCAAAAACGAGGATTATTCGGATATTTTACGCAGATTTCATGGATTCCCGAGGTGAAATTAGCCGGTGGACAAAAACGGTTCGAAAAATCAGACCGCCCGAGCTAACAGCAACCGACGGGGAATGTTGTCGGACCGATGCCGACGCCCGATCCGGTTATCAAACGCCAACATCACATCACATCCAAAAGTGGATGGTCCAGACCCGGCAAAATAATCCTCTCCCGGCGCTTCCGTCCCCATCGGCTCGGACCGCTCGCTTGAGCCGACAACAGAGAGAACCTTTGTGTACAGATGAGATCACCCTGGTGACTCAGAAAACGGTCAAGTGATGTATTACGGGGGTGCCCATACGCTCGCAAGGGGAGAACTCAGTTTACGCCGTTTTAACCACCCCTGTTCCTCCAGGAGGGCACACCGGCAGCTACCCGCATGACCCGCGGAGCTTTCGGGATTCGCATCATCCGAAACAAAAATCCATTGGGTACCGGCTCTCCCGACATCGACTCCGATGAACAAACACGAACCTAACCTTGTTCCTTGATCGTCAAGTCTGACACAAAGCCTGCGGCTGGCCCGTCGGATGGGCCGAATGACAACTAACCCTTGCCGATTCCATATGAGGATAGTGAGGAATGTACCGAGTTACCGTAAGTCCGCCTTTATCTCATCACTTCGCCGGCGGTATCTTCTCGGCGTCCTAGGGCTCTCCGGTCACTTACCGCGTAACTGTCACGTCACACAAGTTCCAGCCACTTCTCACGTGAGTCTCACGTGGTCCTCGCATGGCAGCGCCTCTTCTGTCCCACCATTCTTGTCCAACGCGCACACGGCTGCGTGTGTAATGGTTCGCATAATCATCAAAGGAGGTATGTGTCTCTCGTCAATTCTTCAATATTTTCGCCATCGCTCACTCACGCCACTTCTTCAGGTGTCTGGAAGGTAACCCGCCCATTCCTGGTCCGGTTTTCCCTGTTGCTGACAACTCCGACGCTGCAGAATACCGAGGATGAGGTGCTGAAAGCTGCGATCGCCAAGTACGGCAAGAACCAATGGTGCATTCCTATTCCCTGCACTCACCTCTCGTAGGATACTCAAGTTACTTTAGGGCGCGTATTTCCTCGCTCTTGGTCCGCAAAACACCAAAACAATGCAAGGCACGATGGTACGAATGGTTGGACCCCTCGATCAAGAAGACAGAGTGGTCAAAGGTACCTAGCCGCACTCTTTGTTCTCAACGCCGATTCTTACACGTGTCCTCAGACTGAAGATGAGAAGCTTCTCCATCTTGCGAAGCTAATGCCAACGCAGTGGCGTACAATCGCTCCCATTGTTGGTCGAACAGCTACACAATGTTTGGAGCGCTACCAGAAACTTCTTGATGAAGCAGAAGCCAAGGAAAACGAGGAGCTTGGGCTCGCTGGTCCCGGAGATGAAGCAGGACCCAGTTCAGACGAAATTAGGAAGCTTCGACCTGGAGAAATTGACCCAGACCCGGAAACAAAACCTGCACGACCCGACCCAATTGATATGGACGAGGATGGTGAATTTGGGGTTACTTATTATGGGGGAGAAACGCTTACCGTTTCCGTCACTTAGAGAAGGAGATGTTATCCGAAGCTCGTGCCCGCCTTGCCAACACTCAGGGTAAGAAGGCGAAGCGAAAGGCTAGGGAGCGTCAGCTGGAGGAAGCACGACGATTGGCAGTCTTGCAGAAGAAGCGAGAACTTAAAGCTGCCGGCATCATGTACGCAACCTCTACCCTTTCTGTATCCAAGGTACGCTAACTTTTCGCAGCATGCGACACAAGACCAAGAAAAAGGGGATGGACGTATGTACAGCTTGTGCCTTTTTTTCGGGTCTCATCGTTTTCTGACCCTTGCTCGCGCAGTACAACGCAGATATTCCCTTTGAGAAGAAGGCTGCCCCTGGCTTCTACGATACCTCCGATGAACAAGCTCGTGTAACCACCGCTCCGGTAGGTCAGAGTCTTCGTCGCTTGGAGAACAAACGCAAGCCAGACGACGAAGAAGCGGAGCGGAGAAAGCGTCAGCGGAAAGGAAAGGACGAGGCACCTCACCAGACCAAATTCGTTCCTGCTCGCGAGGCCCAAATTCAAAAACTGAAGGAGGCCGAATCTATCGGTCGTCGTAGAAAATTGGAACTCCCCGCTGCACAGGTTGGTGAAGCCGAGCTGGAGGATATCGTAAAAATTGGTCAGGCGGGAGAACACGCCAGGTCGTTAGTGGCTGGTGGCGGCGACGCTTCCGGTCGTCTGCTTAGCGATTACGAAGGCTTGGAACGAGCTAAAATGACCCGAACCCCCAGAACGGCTCCTCAAGGTGTGTTCTCTGTTGTTCCTCTGTTTTAACGAGCGGAATTCTGACTGCCATCACAGAGGACAACGTCATGGCCGAGGCTCGGAACCTTCGAAATATGGTCACCGCCCAGACACCTCTCCTCGGGGATGAGAACACTCCTCTGCACCCAACTGGGGCGTCAGGGACCGGCTTCGAAAGTGCCACACCTCAACATCAGGTCTCTTTCACTCCGAACCCCCTCGCCACTCCTTACCGGGCCGCCGACCCATCGAACGTCGGAGCAACCCCACGAGAACCTGGCCAAGTTGGTGCCACACCCCTCCGAACGCCGATGAGGGATAACCTCAGTATCAACCCTGATGACGAGCCCTCCTCAGTGGCTCAGACCCCTCGTGAGAATAGGATGCGAGAGTCTGCTTCCAAGCGAGCATTGCGGGTTGGGTTCATGAACCTTCCGAAACCTGAGAACAATTTCGAGTTGATGGTTCCGGAAGACGAGGAAGACGATACAGTCCAGGGTCCAGCGAGGGGGGAGGATGCTGCTGAGAGGGATGCCAAACTCAAGAGAGCCAGGGAAGAAGAAGAAAGGAGGGCGTTGGCGAGGCGATCACAGGCAATCAAGCTTGAACTTCCCCGCCCCACAAACGTAGATGTGGAACAGCTCCTCAAGGACCTCCAGCTAGATGACGGTGACTTGCCCACGGATTTAGCCCCCGCTCAAAGACTTGTGGACGCGGAGCTCGTTCAACTGCTTCACCACGACTCCCTGACATTTCCACTTCCCGGCACTTCGCATCCGGGAGGGACCAAATCATCATATCAGATGCCTCGCGACGAAGACATTGACGAGGCTCGGCTGGCTGTCCAACGGGAACTTGCTAGTTCCCTTGGCTTCCCTGACGCGAACGAGGAGCAAACCCGACAGGGTGTGACAGCGTTAACGAAGTCGGAGGAGGTAGATGAGGCCTTTGGTTGGCCTTCCATCCGATCAGGGCTGGCGTTCGATGCCAAACAACGGCGCTACGTCAATCCCGCTTCGCTTTCATCCGAGGGCCGGATCGAGGGCTGCAGTGCTTTGCTCAACGAGAGTCGCGACCTCATGGCACGAGAGGCAAGCAGGATTGCTAAGGCGGAGAAAAAGCTCAACGTCACCCTCGGAGGATACCAGATGCGATCGAAGGCGCTCATACAGAAAGCGTCGGATCTCTTCGGGGAGCTTCAACGGGAGCACCTGAGTTACGAAAGCTTTTCGAGGCTGAAGATCAACGAGAACGCTGCTGGCCCCGCCCGAGTCGAGTCGCTGAAGGAGGAGGTCGAGAAGCTTGCTCGAAGAGAGAAGATGTTGCAGGATCGGTACGCTGAACTTGTTTCCGAAAGGCGGGATGCAGAAGAGAGGATCGCTGCACAGGAGGAGAGAATTATGATGGAGGCTGAAGCATTGAACGACGCTGCTTTGGCTGAGATGGAAGATAGCGTGTAGTATTTAGCCTAGATCTCGAATGCCGACTCGTGTGGGGGACGGTTGTGAGTCACGTGGGATGACTACTCTCCTGTGCTTAGAGTCTGACGTTCTTTCAACGCCCTTCTGTTTCGACACAAGCAATTCATCAGGCGACCGCCACACTCGTCGCCTCAACTCGTCAGACGTCTGCAAACCCCCACGCCCGGTGTACCAGATCGAAAAATGGGGAACAGTTCGTCCTCAGCCCGAGGCCAGCACGATGACACTGTCGATTTTGGATCTCTCGTCCCGCAGGGGGTCTATACAGGACCGCAAGATTGGAACCAGGCGGTTGTCGCTCAGCTGATCGTCCAGCGCAAGCTTGCCCCCTTCTACAGGCCCTTGGAGGAGTATGAGGAGAGCTGGGACGACGAACAGATCCTCGCCTCTCGTAAGGAGCTTCCGGAAAATACAGAGACCGCAAGCCATAGCGAGACCACACCTGCTACCACACCTCCAAAACACGACGTCGGTTCTTCATTCCGGTCCCATGGCAAGCGACCCAGCGCACAGAAGGAGGTTGCAAAGTTCTCTGAAGCTGCCGTATATCGGGGAGCTGTAGAATGTCCCATCTGTTTCCTTGTACGTCCAATTTACAAGTCCCAATGCTCAGAAAGCTCATCACCTTTATTTCTTTTCGATTTCCCTTCGGCTATGCTGTCTCGGATTCACCGCCCCATTGACTCATACGAAACCCCCCACATTTCCATCCACACCCGACTACGCAACTGATGCCTATTTGTTGTGTTGGCGGGAGGCTCAGTATTACCCCACGAACATCAACTACTCAAGGTGTTGTGACCAGACGATATGCACGGAATGTTTCGTCCAAATCAAGCGATCTGAACCAACGAGCACTCATTTGGTTTCCGAACCGGCAGCTTGTCCTTACTGCGTGCAGGAGCATTTCGGGGTAGTGTACACCCCGCCCCCTTGGAGATCCGGAATTGGCGGTGACGGTTCGGTATGTTTTTCTGTTTAATCCTTCGATGTTGGTTTCGGGGTCCCTAAACCTGTATTTATCAGACGCCTCCGTCATGGCCAGATTCTCTCAAGGGGGCACCATCATCATCGGAAGTCTCTGGGGCACGGTCACGTCGCCGTAAGAGTTTCGGCGCTGATAGCCCTGAGGTTGTGACGATTGGCAAGTTCGCCTCGTTGTTTACCCCCACTGAGGGACCGGGTTGGATGCTTACTCTCATGTCGGTCAGATCAAATCCGCCCCGACTGGGAAGCTAAGTTGGCTGCTGTTCGAGCTCAGGCTCAGCGACGGGCCAATAGGCGTATCATTATGCGGCAAGTCGGAGACAGGCTCATCCCTGTTGGAGTCACGAGCGGAAGAGTTCACGCCTTGACCGAAGACGGTGGTGACGCCGAGGGAAGTAGGTCTGGCAGTCGAAGGAGAAGGCGTAATCAGGGACAGAATCCTGCCCTCGATCGATTCCTGGGCCAGGTGGACATTGCGGGTCAGGATCTTGAGGAGGTAAACCTTTGAAAACTTTTCTCGATTGACTTCACCCGTGTTCTGACCAGTCCCTCTCAGCTTATGGTGATGGAGGCCATGCGGCTTTCGCTTTTGGAACACGAGCAACAACAGCAACGTCAAAGGGAGGAAGAAGAACGGAACCGACGGAACGGGGAAACTAGTGAACGTGGGAGGTCTACGGAATCCGGGAATAATGCGAGTCTCAACGCACCTTCCTCTGGCCAGAGATCCGCTAGTGTGGTCCCACCTCAACCAATCGGCGAAAGGATTGATCATCGACCATCCTTGTCGTTACCAAATGACAACCCTTTGGACGGCTTGCACGCTACCGGGGACTGGCGAAGGAATCCCTCGCAGTTCTCGACGCTTGCTGCGGCAATCAACGCTGCACATACCGTGTCGGCCATCTTTTCGGCGGAGGAGCCAGGGCCCCCTCCTCTGTCCGCATCCTCGACGCAGACTGGCGAAACCGACGGAGATGCTACGACCATAAGCTCAGACAGCTCTGGAGCTGGACGGTCTTCTTCACGGCTTGCGCCTATGATTGACGCGGTTGACGGAGATGAGGGAGGTGGGGTGAACTACGCTACGTTGCACTCCTCCCCAGAGTTTCCGGATCAGATGCGATCGTTCCCTTCAAGGACGGGGGGTGGCGGGACATCAGGACATCCAGGGTCAAGTACACCTGAATGATCTCGTTCTCGGACGGTTTTCGAGATACGACTTTGCGACATCAAGGTCAGTCTGGGTGACTCTAGAATGACCCGGGCAGATGGTTACTAACCCACCCATTACAGTTGTGCAATTGTTCTCTGTCGACAGCATCCATCTCTCCCCCACTCCCCACCAATGTACCGTTATCCTTTAGAACCTGTGAAACGACCTTTCAACGTACTTCCCTCCAGATTCCTATTGCACGACCCCCCTCCGGACGTTTCATCCTTGTCTCTCGATTCTGCGCTCTGTTTTGATGTTTCTTAGTTTTCCTTAAACCCCACCCCTCCCACGCACCATACCTTGCCTGTTTTTATATTTATATACACAAGCCCCTGAAAAATATGGTATTCTATTATTATAACAGAATTCCAAAACACGTAGCAAGGGCAGAGACAAAGGGAGCGGTGGTAGTTTAGCAGAGTCAACACGGTGGACAATCGAACTTGCAAGTGGTAGTAAGGAATGCATAAGTGCAGGGCGCGCGGGTTCCGAGATGATTAGCAAAATGAAAGCGAAAGATGGCATGGGGCATCTATGCCTGTTTAAGCTTTGGATGTACGGCGTCAGCGGTCACACCGACGTTGAGAGGAAGGGTGCGGTCCGGTACTCACCTTGTCGATCTTCTTGTGTAATATCCTCTTCCTGAGGCGGTTAAACATTCGACCAAACTCCGACCAGAAGAATACGACGACGACGACGGTCATCATCGGGATTGCGATCTCCCAGAACAGGATATCGGATCGTCCATGGACGGACCACATAAACTCGAAGTTCATACCCTGAACAAGTATTGCCGGTTAGACCGCCAGGACCGGAGGGAAGAAGGAGAAAGGAGACGAACGAAATAACCAGTAAGCAAGGTCAAGGGCACGAACAAAACGGTGGCGACGGTCAACGTCCTCATAACCTCGTTCATCTCGTGCGATGACATCTACCCAAACGACCACCGGTCAGAACCAAGGCCAGTTGATTTCAGGGTATGTGAGAACATTGGGCTTACGTTGAACGAGTAGTTGATCAAGTTTTCCGAAATACCCGCGAACATCTCGAGGCTGGTCAAGATGTACTCCATATGGTCATGGACATCAGCGAGGTAGATCCTAGATTTGTGGGTCATGTAACCCTCAACCTTCTTACCCTCTTGATCGTTCGAGTCGTAGAGAGCGGCGACTCTGTCGATATCGTACCGACGCATGCCATAGATTAGGGTCTTGATTGGAGCGAGCGTTCGTTGGTGTAAGATTAGATCGCCTGAAATGATGTGGACTGGTGAAAGTGAAAGATGACGGATCAGTCATTTAAAAAAATTGCCAAAATTTAAGAAACTCCAGGGCCAGGAGAAAGGGAAGCCTCACGTTGCCTGACAGCCTTCATCTTGGGTCTCAACAGGATCTGGTGCTCGAGGTCAATAATCTTGTGCTGGTACGTGTCCACGATCTCAAGCGCGGAGTCGACAACTAAGGACGAGTACGACAAGTCATTGTTAGTCCACAATACGAGCGGATTATGAGGTCAACGAACCGAGATCGAGTAGACTATGCACCAAAAGCGACGCATCTGCCGTCGCCCTCAATCCGGTGTCTCTCTGGGTTAACCTCCGTCGGATGGGCTCAGTAAACTTGAGGTTATTGTCGGGGTGGATAGAAATGACGGTGCCTGTTGATTTGGATCAGTCAGTGGGTCGAGGTGTGAGAAAGAAAATGACGCGCCGTCTTTGAAAAGGAAAATACAAACAGGCTTGATGCTGACATCTACCCTGCCGCCTTCCCTGAGTTCTTGCATGAGCTTGAGAACTGCCCCGTTGGACCTCTGCCCTTGGTTCTGGATGGAATGAGAAAATATACGCGAGGAACGAGTAAACTTGTACGTACATAGGTACCATAGAATGAACCATAGTTACCACTATGGCCGCCCTGGGGAGGTCTGGAGGCATTCACATTTTCGACGTCGCAACCTCCGGGTTCGACTGTTGCAGATTTGTGGGGTGACTTGAACTTGCGCGAAAACTTGGAAGTCAATTCGGAGGAGCGAGGCTCGTCTGTCGAGTACTTGGGCAAGCCTTCGACATTGTCTATAAGCTCGAGGGGTTCCGGGGAAGATGAACGGGCGATCTGCTCGAGGAAGCCTTGTTCACTCTGCCCGCTACGGTTGAGGGTGTGACTGAGGACGCGGATGAAAAGATGTCTCTTGTAGTAGTCTGCACCGGAACGAAGTCTTCCGGGGACGTGCAGGACGTCCTCGAGAGATAGCGGGTGAAGGTCTGGTACACAGCACGTGAGGTATGGACACATGAAATGGGTGTAAAAATCGGGCTCACGGTACTTAAGCGCCATGGCGCGAATAACATCCCAGCTGATTCCACCCACGTTAATCCAGCGAACCTTTACCCAAGGCTCACGTTCGCTGGCCTTGGGACTGCTGAGGAAATTGATGAATTCCTGGTTGGTCATGCGCCCAAAGCTGCTGCGAACGCTCGAGTAGTCTGCGATTTCGATGAGACAGTTGCGTCTGATGTGGCCATAGTTGAGATAGGCAGAGTCCCTGCGGACGTCGACGCCGGGTTCGGCGCCGGGGCCCTTGCCTGTGAGACAGCTCGAGGTTTTGTTGATGTGCATCACTTTCCGCACGGACATGCGGAAGCGCTCGATGGGCAAAAGGGAAGGCTGCACGTCTACCTGGGGTTGTACAGGGTGTATGGGCCGGTGTGATAACCTGGACTTGATAGACTTTGTCATGTGGGAGATGACCGGCGACTTTGGTCGGTGAACGGGAAGGATTGGTGACCGTGGAGGGTGGTCATTCAAATCTTCGAGGTCTGGGGTGAGAGAACGACCCTCGGAGTCGCTGAAGCTGTTTTCCCTGGGCATGATGGTGGTGGTGGTGGACGTAGCGGGGTGAGGGGGGAAAATAGAATCCTCGTGTTCAGTCTGAGCGTACGCGACGACCTCGTAACAGCCGCCCCGGGCGCGTTCATCAGAATTGAATGATGAACGATGAACCCCGATCTGTTTTGCGGTCGGGCACCGCTCATGGTGGGTACAAATCCACAACGTTGGCTGTATATTGGCGCATGGACACTTCATATCAGGTGTGATCCAAGCATTATACTTGTACAGGCTGTAGGTCGTGGTTATGGCCGAATAGCTCGGGTAGACAGCATAACTATCGCGTAGGCGGTCGGGAATTCGACCACACAGGCTTTTGTGCATCTGGGTCGTTCAGCTGCAGGTGGAGGTGATAAATTCCGACGGAATGCGTTTGCGAGGCTTCGCTGTGAACTTGCCTGGGCTTCAAGTTGCTCTGTGGTCATATTCTCACGAGCTTGCCTGGCCGCACGAGCAGCATCCACCTTCTTCTTCAAGTCTGGTGCAAGAGCATCATAGGTTTGTTCAGGTGTCGGCACAGTAGCTATACGTAGAGGAGAGAACGCATGCCATATGATGAGAGTCGATCTGGATTCTCGAGTCGACCGAGACGTACACTTCATGAGCGCGTATCCAAACGCCATGACTGGATTTCTGTGTGAGCAGCCAAACCCTCCAATGCCTGAAGATGAATGACCCTCACTTCCTGTGCTGTACACGACCATTCGTACGATCGGGAACCCTCTAGACATGGTGGCAACTTTAAGCAGCGGGGTACAGGTGATCGACGACTCGATCTCTTTCTTCACGTCCCCCAAGACGTCCTCATTCTCTTCGCTCTCTCTAATCATTGCCGCTTGTGCAATCGGATTCACCTCCTCTGCCACAACCCCACACTCACTTGCCGGATGGTCTTCTCGGCACAATGCACTCCAACCCCTCCAGAAGCGAGCATCGGGACAATTCACATTCTATGCTGTCGGACCGGGTGCTCGCGGCAAACGGAACACTGAAGATGACTTTGAGAGCCATCCCGCCGCTTTCGTTTATGGTGTGCGCCGCTCAGACTTGATTTTTGGGGCAGGTTGTCGCGCTAAACATTCCAGTGTATGCGCCACCATCGTACCTGGTTCACCTGTCGCCGACCGCTTCGTGCGTGAACAGTCTTGGGATGGAGGCTCTCGCTGTTTCGGGATGGTTACAATTACTGTCGGCAGTAAGACGGCTCTTGCCCAGATCGTTGACAGGGTTGGTCTTTGTTTGGCTCCTTTTTATTTTGTTTTATTTCACCTCTGTCGTTGATAACGATTGCAGTGTGTGAGTTGTGGCCCTGAGGACTTGTATTTCAGTCCCAGTCTCTTCCACCACTTTGGAGGCACTGAGGCCCAAGGTGTCATGCACCGAACCTGGTATTTCAGCGGTGAAGAGTCCAAGCCTGTACCCACGGCGACTACGACCCCCAAGCCAAAGCCCTTTTTGACCAGTGTTAGCACCCGTCCAAGCAGCACAAGCACTCCGCCTCCTTCCTCCAGTCCTGATGTCGCCGCTCCTGCTCCTACTGGAGTCCTTGCCCAAAGTCTGCTTTCGTTGGGTGACCTTGGTGGATTGGTATTGGCTGCTTGGACTGCTCGGTGATGGGTATATACCTAGGGTGTAGATTTATGGATAGTCTCGATAACCATTTCCGGGGTTGGCCGTCGCTTGGATAATAGATCAGGCTTACGTGATCGAAGACGCTCTTTCTCCCCAACCTTCACGTTCCCTCTCAACCCACACTCGTTATCCCACTCTCCGTTCTTTACCAGAAATGCGTTTCTCACTCTCTCTGCCGACCCTGGCTCTCTCCTTCCTTGTCGCAGCCGTCGCAGCCAACCCCCACGGAAGTCCTCACGCAGCCCGCCATCCCCATGGATCCGTTGCCCGGCGTGCTCCTGGGGGTGTTGCTGTCCACCACCATAAACGTTTCACCAACGCCAAGTTCTCCTTCTACGATGTCGGACAGTAAGAAGTCAACACACATTCGCTTTCTCCCGGCCGCTCATAACCAAATTATTACAGGGGCGCCTGCGGTTGGACGAACCAGGGGGGGGAATACGTTGTCGCTTTGAATTCTCCCGTGTGTATCTCCCCTGTCTCCGATGCGAATTGTGTAGTCTGACCTCAACCATTTAGCAATACTATGACCCAAATTCCCCGTGTGGTAAACAGATCAGCATCTCTTTCGGCGGATTGAGCACCACTGCCACCATCGTGGACCAGTGCCCTGGGTGCCCTTGGGGTGGTCTCGACCTTTCTCGTGGTCTCTTCAAATTCTTTTCCGACCCGGGCGCTGGCATCATCTACGGCGAATGGCATTTCATCGACGGTGAACAGAAGCCCGATCCCACCCCGGATCCCCCCAAGCCGACCCAGGAGGCTCCTGCCCCCACCCCGACCACTACCCACCAGGAAGAGCCATCTACCACCCCTCCACCTCCACCTCCTTCCACTACATCGTCCTCGAGCTCTCCGTCATCCACTCCTTCCTCGTCCTCCAGCTCTTCCAGCTCTCAGCGACCAAGCTCGTCCTCATCGCCGAGTTCTATCAACTACAGCTCTGGAGCCGCAAGCAACTTGGCCGTTCCCACCGGCGTTACCATCCCAGATAATACCCCTCACAATATCTTGGCGATGAACCAGGCCATCGTTGCCGTTGGTGGCATCATTGTTGCCGGAGAAAAGGCGGTATAAGGCACCGATGCAAGGCAGCACGGTTGAGACGCCTCACATCTCTTGCACCGGCTGTGTCTGAGGATTTACATCAAAGGACGTGTGGATTCACTTGGAGGGCTTGTGACGCTTTTAGTTTCCGTAATGTCGTTTCTTTTTACACAAATATACCCTACAATCTTGACCTTGCAGTCATCTCGTCCTTCCCACATCCCTTTCCTTACTGTTTCTCCCGCAATCGATGGGTCTCTACCCGCAGGTGCATTCAAAGGGGTCAACCGGGGTTTCGTGGAACCAAACACCGGGGGCGCTTGCCTGGCAGCGAATGCAGAAAGACATGGGTTTACGTGTCGACAGTGAACTATTGTACAAGGACTTGAGCAAGAGAAGAGAGATAAAATAACGAAGCACGCTACGGGCGGCGTGAATGAGGTACAAGTGTGCTACACGGAAGGGGTTCAACGGGAATTCCAATTACAGCGTCGGAGTAGGGGAGGCAGCGAGAGTGGATCTGTAGGTGGAGTAGCCAATGCCAAGGGCGGCAAACGGGATGGTTATCGAGGGAGGGTCGAGGCAAGTCACGGCAAGCGCCGCAGAAGGCGGGATGCTGAGTGAACAAAAACAAAAATATATCTGGTGAGGAAGTACAGGCATAAGTAACGCGCCGGGGCGCCAGGTAGAAGACACAAGGGGTAAGATCTTGGGAAACAAGTACACGTGGGCAAATAAGGCAGACATCAAACGGAATGAAAGTGGTGGGTGGGGCAGTCAGAGTTGTGTGTGTGTGAAGAGACACGCTGATAGAGGGAGAGGGGACATCGTCGGGGGGATTCCGCTAGTTCAGAAACAGGTGACGAGGAGGACATTGAGTCCCCTCTGCTTGACCCAATCCCGTGGGACCCTCGCATCCTTCCTCCTCAGTTCTGTAACGAGTGACTTCCTCGAAGGGTGCAACACGTTCTGAAGGGCTTCCTGACCTTGCGCCCGAAGCGCAAGGTAATCGCGGACGTTCAAGAACACGTGGGACTTGATAAACGATTTGGCGGCCCTCATCGATTGAGGGATTTCCGAGAGCTCGAACGAGGGCGTAGAACGTCCCAAATCCGATTTACAGTCCACCCCGTTGGGAGGATTGAAGAACCCGAGTTCGATGATGAGCGCTTGCAGCAACGCCAGGTTGGCGGCCTTGTGGTCAAGAGGATTGGACAAAAAGCTAAAAAAGCGGAAGGAATTCAATACCACGTTGGACAAGCGCTGCCTTTTGAGCGCCACGGGGAACTACAACACACCAATTGATGTAATTTACAGCCTTGTCGTAGACGGCTGATGACAATTCGAATCTTCCACCCCCATAGGCCGAGTCGTTGTCGGCACCACGCTCGGAGACGTCGTCCACGACGGAGCGGGCCCCCAACCCCTTGGTGAGGGACCCCTGTGCAGGTGGCGCCACAGTGAGGTTCTGGCATTTGCCCCTGGGCGGGGAAGGGTCGTTGCGTTTCTCGGAACGCTTCTTCCTCCTCTTTGGGGACTGGGGTGAAGCTGGAGCCTTCTTGTCTGAAACCTTGGAGGGGCTTTGAGGGGGTGTCTGGCCCCGTGTGGATTGCTGTTGCGGATGTGCGTTGCAGTTCCTCTTCCTCCTGCTCCTTCGTGAAGGCGAATGGGGTTGTGGAGTCGGGGGCTGGCTGAGGATGGGTGGGTTGGAGATTAGGTCGTCCTCGATGAAAGGTTGCATATCCGCGGTGTGCGAAGGGGCGACCGAAGGTGGGCTGAGGACCACATAGTCCTCCGAACGAGGGGAGAACAAAGCTCGGTCGCTGAGAGAAAGCGACGAGACGCTCCAGACGATCTCGTCGTCATCAGAAGAAGAGAATGCAGAGACTTGGCTCCCGCTCGGCGGAGAGAGCAATTCGAAAGATTGGGCGGACTCGAGAGATTGCCGGCGAACCATTGTGTGCGGTATTTGCTTACTTGGCGGTTCTCTCGCGAGGCTGTGTGTATAAAGGAAGGAGAAGGCGGCAACGGCCTACAACTCACGAATCGAGCGGGAGAGCTCTAGCGAGGGGAAAGAGAAACAAGAAAAGGGGAAGTGAGGGGCGATGGCAACGGAAGAGAGGTCACAGCATCGGGTCCTGATTTATATCCTCCGCTTATACCACTATCCGCCAATAGACAACACTCGTTTTGTTTCCCGCAACCGCCGTTTGCTCAACCTCGGCCTTGTTCTTCCAAACCTTGCCCTCCAGGTCCTTAACTGTCGCTTCAACCTTTCGCAGCAGATACCTGCTTCCGTCCGGTCGATGCAGCGTCACAGCATTGGCCGTATTCCCCCTCTTCCCAATCCCCAACTGGTAGTCGTAGTTGGCTCCCCAGACTACAAGGTCTCTCCCTCCGTACATCCCAGTTGATCCGGCCAGCGTCTCGAGAGTGACCAATACGTGACCTGTTGGCGAAATTGACACCGCGTGCGGCCTTATCGGCTGCATGTTCTGCGTGCGTTCGCTATCTGTAGGACGTAACAACAAAACGAGCCAACCCGCCGATCACACTTGTGGGTCAGCCCGCGGATCGTAGCATAACCCTAGAACAAGTAGACTCACACTCGAGTAACCCGCTCACCCCCTTTGCTCGTACGGGGTTACCCTGGGCGTTGCTGAACACGGAATTTCCAAGTCCTCCCCACTGCCCGTTCCCACAAACCAGAACATCGACGGTATCGATGGAGCTCCCGTCCTTACGTTCAACGATGAACATGCTCAGGTCACCCCCTGTTAACATGCGTAATTAGAAACGAGGGTGGGGGGTCGGTGGGAAGCCATCACCTACCTGCCTGGATATCTCTGCATGTAGTTCTCGTGCCCTTGCTCGTGTCCCTCCAAACCACGACCTCAGTGGGAACCGTGATTGCGCTTAAGCTTATGTTCTCGCCCAAGCCAATTTGCCTGAGAAAAGGCGACAAAGGGGAAGTCGTCCCGGAAGGTTATTTCAAAGCCTTTGGTGAGGACGGAAACAACAAACCCAAACTCGTTGGCACCCCAGCCCAGAACCCTACCATCGGATGTCCTCACGAAACTAGTACGCGAGCCCGCAGCAATCTGGGAGATCCGGATCCCGCTCAGAGCGGGAATTTCAAACAACACGTTACACCCTTCGAGGTTTCTTGGCTCCCCTACGTTTGGAACTATCTGCCGAGAGGACAGCACCCGACCTCGCGGACTGGATAAGGCGTAGGGGTCCTTGACTACATCAGGAACGAGGTCGATTGTATGCGAGATACCACCAGTAGGGAATTCCAGATGGCGCATGCCAAGCTGTCCGTGAGAATTCCCATTGTGAGAGAGTGGGTGTGCGAATGTTCGCCCGGTAGATGTGAGCACAAGGAGGTGGTGTTCTCCAATGGAAACGGAGGCGAACCTAGGCCGGGTCAATACAAGCCAGGTGCGTGTAAAGGTAATAGGACTGACTTCTCTCCTCGTGTGAGGGCATGTCGCGGTTTCAATTCCACTGCGCCGCCCTTATCCCCGGCGTCCCAGAATTTGAAACTGCCCGAGGAGGATACCGGCTGGACATTCGTGGCAGACAGCACAAATACGTCTCCCTTCTGAGACAAAGCCACGACCTTGTCCCCGTTGATTGCCAGCTGTTTGATGTTCTGGATGAATCACAATTAATGACCCTCCTGTCATCCCAGCAGCAAAAAGTCTAGACCCTCACCTTTCCCCGGAGTGTCCTAATAGGTTTTGCGGCGGTGTTGCCTTGGGTGGACACGTTCCCCCATTGATACACATCTCCGCGAGCGTCCACGCACGCGGCGTGGGTCTCATGAAGCACGAGATCGCGTAGTGCAACGCCGTCCAGCCATGGGAGGGGTGCCGGTGATTTCAGTGTCTCTTTGGAACCATCAAACACGAGCAGTTTGGAACTGCAAGAGTAAGAAGTGTGTCAATAATCACGGTGGTGGGTGAGACAAAGGAAGTGAAATGAGGGTCACCCGTTTGAGCCCCAGCCCTCGGAGGTGAGTGACTCCTTCCCCCCATCCTTCTGACTTGTTTTGAGATTCACCTCCCCGGACATGGGGAGGTCTTTAGGCAGAGTATCATTGTGAATGGCCGCGTTTTGGAGGTGGAGGTGAGCGGCTGCCGTTCCCACAACTGTGCACGCCACCGCGAAAGAAACGGTCCGGTAAGTGAATTTTCGCGACTTGCGCGCCGCAGCTGTCTGGATTTGACGAGCAAATTCAGGAGCCCTTGCAGCTCGCCGGACGCACAACATCTTCGAGCCAGCGGCAGTGGGCGTCGGGATCGCGTTCGATCATCCGAACTCTTCCCGTAAATCGCTCCGTCGATCCGCCGTCTGGTGAGGAGTATTGGGTTAATTCCACCGATAATACAAAATTATAACTACGGAGCAAACGCAGTCTGTATCTTGTTCGTACGATAAGGCAACCAGGGTCCGGTCTATCCGGGAGTTGGAACCCAGGGGAGGTGTGGATGCCGCCAGCCTCCCGATGTGAGAACCGACAGTGTTCTCTTTGGCACCTGAGATTTTACGTGGAATGAACAGGCGCTGAATATCACTACTTGAGGGATGGGAAAGTCACCCATTTCGCCTGGAGAACATGACATCGGTAAGGACTCGCACAGGAGTAACATCTCATGCACATGAACTAAACGTACCGTCTTCAACACAACCTCGGCACCATCTTCATCCACCACCGTCCTCGCAGTGGCCTCGTCCGGCGTAGGGACATTCACAGTCTTCCCCAATTCCCTCAACACTTTACCATCCAAGTTATACTCCCCCGCCAACCTTTCCACCGTTGATTCGTCCTTGGCCACCTGTAACCGCGTCAGGGCGTCGAACAGCGACGGAGCTTGAACGTGGTTTCGTTTCGTTTCCCCCTTTTGAGCCTCCGTCTCGGATTGTTTCTGCGTGTTGAGTATCCGGCTCGCGTTCACCCCTGTCGGTTTGAGGCCATGCATCCCGTGGTCGACCTTTACGGGTCCAAGACGTGTCAGGTTTGCCAATAGCTGGGGATCCACCCCGTCCTCCCGAATCGCTTATGGTCGTTCCGGTCAGATGCACTGTGTTTAGATCAACATATACAACACCATACCTTGACCCTTCGTCTCGCTCGCCAGAGGTGGTTTCTGCTGACCACGTCCCAAAGTACTCAGCGGGTCGGTCGTTGGCCTGGTGCTTGGCTTGGACTTTGGCAATGTCCTTGCGGCCTTGGATGACAATGACCCCATGAGACGGGTTGGGTCGATGGCGTCGATCACAAACAGACCACAGCGATCGAGGAGGATGGAGAGGGATTGATAGATAGGGTGTTTTATTGATACCTTTACAACATGCCCCGGTGGAAGAAAACATACACACTAACTACGGTAGTAAGAAATGTTCATTCCTTTGAAATAACCACGGCAAGTGACACCGTGTCCTCTTCTTTGGTCATTCTTCCCCATATTTATACAGAAAGGAAACAAGGAAAAAGAGAGAATAAAAAACCGCAAAACCTGACGGAACCGAGCGTGACGAAGATTTTGTTCTGAACATAGACCTTTATGCCTTTGAGTTTTCGGTCGGCTATCCGATGGATGAAAACGGATGGAAGCATGGGGGGAAAAGAGCGTGGCAACGGAAGGAGCAGGAGGCACGCCGCGCTGGGGTCGACGAGGGTATACGAGAGCTGGTGGGCAAGAAAACTAGGGAAATGGTGAGGATTCTGTATGGTTTGCATATCAGCGGAAACGTGAGGTGAGAGCCGGGCGTGAGTCGTGAAAGTCATGATATCCATCCGGTCCCAGCGCGTCTATTAGGCGTGAAAAGTACCCATCGTGGCCGGATTCTGTTGATACATTTGATACATGTACGCCTGATATAGTTGAGGGGGGACAGACGGAGGCGGCGTATTGTACGGCGCAGCCCCCTGTCCCATACCAAGAACTGCTTGACTGATGTTCGGCGAAGGGGTGTTGTAATGCATCGGAGTCGCCGTGTTGTTGGGTGGCATCACAGGCGGCGGAACGACGTTGCGGCGTTGCTGGTTCGCGTTCCTCCCATTGCCCATGTCCGGGGAGCGAAGGTTGAACGGATTAAATCCATCGGTATTCGGGGAGAAGTTTTGTTGCGGTCCATTCCCAGACCGAGTGCGAGTCAGGCCTTGTGGTTGAGGGTAGGTGGGATCTACCTGGAGTCGAGGGGGGGCAGACGGGTTCTGACCGCCCATCTGGAGAGCCGCCATCATAGACGCCAGTCCCTGGTCACTCGACGGGTAACCCGCGGGGAGGCCGGGCATGGAGAAATTGCTGGGGGACACTCTCTTGGATGGCTGCGGAATGTTGGTCGAATAGGTGGGCTGCAGGTTCGGAACAGGTAACCCAACCTCCTCGATCAATCGTCGATAGGCCTGGGTAGCAATGACCTTCAACTCGATGAGCACCCGTTTTGTCGCTTCGATATATATCGGCTTCTCTGCGGGATCAATGAATGGGCTGGTCAAGATCTTGTGCACGACAGCCACTCCATTGACTTGATCTCCCAGAACGTCGGTCAGCACGCCGTCGTTTGTCGACTGGAAGAGCGCCTGGACAATTTGCTTGGAAGCCTCAGGCTCGACCTTCTGGTTGACAATCCTCAGCACGGTCAATGAAGCCAACTTGTGTGTGCACAGGTGGGACAAGTGAGGGGTGAATCGAGGCGCGAGCAACATGTATCTCGAGGGGAATCCGGAGGTATCGAGCAACCAGGTCAACAGCAGAGCACCGTTCGGGTTGGTGGCAAGTGGGATCGAGTTGAGGACGATGGCAGTACCAATTCTACGTTGCTGGTTGATGGTGACGTGAGAGCTTTCCAAACAAGCCCGCATACTACGGGCACCGAAGCGACCTTGAGCGATCTCCCACAGTCGGTCAACCATGGCATCGAACAGGAATTCGTTTCCGGGAGACCCAAAGCGGAGGCAGCACCTGCGAGGCCGTTAGAAACGAATACACACAAGGGAACAGTACAACTAACTGGACCACGTAGTTGCCGAACTGGTCCAAGAGGAGAGGAGGGACATAAGGTCGCAGGTACTGTCCAATCAAGGAGGCTTCTTCAGGACTCTGAACACACTCGATTATCTTCTGGGCAGCCCAGGTGCCATTCTTGTGAATACCGATCATGGCCAAGTGGGGGGCGATACGCTCAAGCATGGCCAGCCTGGGACTAGAAGAGCACTTCTCGAATAACTTCTGAACAACCTGGGGGAGATGGGATCAGGCCTAGCGCAGTCCATCAGGTTTAAGTGGGACTTACAGTATTACCGAGCCAGTCGGATGCAAGATCTACAATTTCTCCATCCAAAAAATCAGCGGCAACGTTGTCGATCTCCTCGATAGAGATGGTGCTGGTATCCATCCTCTTTCTGAGCTCTCTTAACTTTGAAGCATCCCATCTTCTGTTGTGAGGCCGCTCGGAAACCAACGGAATCGTTGTGTAGTACATGGTTGGGGGACGGAACTCTGGAGGGGCAATGAGGGTCGCACGGTGGTAATGATACGCATAACGACTTGCCTGCGAGGGCAGCAATATCTGCTTCAGCATCGAGGCTACCACCACTCAGTTCCCTCATAATCATCTGCTGTTCCGTCATCAGGGGGGACCAAGTTCCGGGGCGAGTCACTCCATCCAATGTGGAGCCGCCAGTGTGCAACCCAGACCCGATCATGCTCAGGAGGAGGTTGGATCTGTAATTCTCCAAAGACCCGCTAAGGACCTGCTGATCAACCGGAATAGTCCCTGCACCCTTGATACCGCGAAGAGCGTGAATGGTTGCCCCTACGCTCATATCACCAACACCCTGAACATTGACAGGGACTTCGGTCTCCGTGGCTGGTCCCTCCGGATTCCCCTTGGTCGGAACCTTGGCAAATCCAATCCGAATGGCGCCGACATCGCTCCCAAGCACGTCGCGACCGTTGAGCGCCTTCCTTGCCCTCACTGCATCATCTAAACGTTCGAAATTGACTATGGAGAAGCTCGTCAGGGCTGGCGGTCAGTATACAAGCAAACACGGCAGACTCACTAAATCCACAGTTCTTGTGAGTAAGGACACGAGCAGACTCGATGGGTCCGAAGGGGCTGAAGACGTTGAGGATCGTGGCTGGGGTGGTTGTGGAGGGAATTGATCCAATCCACAACGCCCTTGTCGGCGTCGACTGCACCTGCGACTCAATCCCTCCGAGGCCAGCGTTATTGGTTGAACTTTTGTTGGTGACCCCACCGGGTTGCGGAGAGATAGGGCCGTTCATGTTGGCCCCCTTAGCAGGAGCAACTGGCGCACTATCAGCCTTTCCGAAACCAATACGAACGGTCTGGCCGTTGGGCATTCCGATGTTTCCACCTAGACGATTGAGGACGTCATCCTTAGCGCGGATAGCATCGGCTTGGTCGACGAAGTTTACGAAGCCACACTCCTGGAATGGAGATCGGAAATCAGATCAAAAGGCCATGACGTGTCAGAACCAAACCTTTTCAGGCAGGAGCCTCAAGCTTTCGATGGCACCATATGGCGCAAAGACGTGGATGAGTTGCTCGCTGGCGACGGAGCTATCCAGGTTTCCAATCCAGAGCGAACGGGTAGGTGTCTGGAGTTGGCTGCTGGGAGTCTCATTCTTCGGAGATAATCGACCACCTTGATTGGTACCGGGAGCGGAAAGGAAGGGAGAGACTCGAGGGTTGGAAACCTCGCCATTGGGAAAGTGAACGGCAGTGACGTTGCGCTGAGCATTGGTAGTCAACTTTTCTGACTTGAGGATTCCGGCGGGCAACCCGCTGAGACCCGCATTAGGATTAGTTAGATCTCCGAGGTAATTTTGGGGGTCTGCGACGGATGCCCGACGCTGTGCCAAACGAGTGGATTCGTCCAGGTTCCCAACGGAAATCGCGCGCGGCCTCGACCCGATTCCAGCGTTGAGGTGGTCCGATCGCCCGTAGTTCTGAGGGACATAAGAGGCTTGCAAAAAATTGTTCGTCACGAGAGGGTCGCTGTAGGGGTCTAGTTGTTGGTTGGCAAATCCGTTTTCTTCGTAATACTCCTCTTCGTCCTGGGCATTGGAAGCTTGGAGAAGACCACCGCTGACGAAGGATCGCATACGGTAGGGGTTGGAGACCGTGCTCGCACGGAGGCGCGGAGGGTTGGTTAGGTTTCCAGCGATCGCGGCCTGTGCCTGGCTGCGCAGTTCCGAGATGGTAGCGGCAGGGGTACGGTGAACATCATCCAGACCAAGGTAGTCGAGGGTATGGACATCGAAGTCGTCGCCTCCAGAATCCATGGAAGCAACTGATCTCAACTCGTCCAACACCGGAAAACCGCTCCCTCCGCCAGTAAGCCACGAGGAAGAAAAAAGTGAGGATCCGAAGGCATCGGACATGTTTCCGCTCGGGAGGGTCAGCGATCCGGACCTCAACCTGCTGTTCCGTTCGGAAAGCACGGACGAGGTAGCGACTGAAGCCGAGTGACGAAGGCTGGGACGGATGGTTGGGGCTGGGCTGGGGTTGGTGTTCTGCTGTTGTTGGAGCTGTTCAGTGAATGATTCGGTACTACCGTGGGCACTGGAGAGATCGTCGGACGCGGCGGCGAATCGTTGAGCAGCGAGTTGGACGTTAGAAGGCAAGGTCCCAGCCCTTGCCCGCCTAAACCCTGGGGGAAAATTGGTAGGGGGGAGGACCGGTGTTTCCGTAGAGACATTGTTTACGGAATCACTCTCGGTGCCTGGAGTGTTTCCGGTTCCCAACGTCCCTCGAAGGGCAGGAGGTCGATACCTTGGACCAGTCATCCGTTCCTCGGCCTCCATCTCCCTTGCACTGTGTCGTCATCAAACGTGGGCTCAGCATTGACGCGGAGGATCAACTGGAGGCAGACTGACCGTTTGTGGAAGGCAGCAGAGGGGGCCGGCGGAGGGGTCTTGCCCGAAGGGATTCTGGAGAACGAGCCGGTGTTGTCTGGGGCAGACAGGGACATTATAAAGAGGTTGGGAAAAGATTAGATATTACGAAAGATGCTGGTAGATGAGTTTTCCGCTTGAGGCCTAGGGTCGTCGGGAGAGAATCCACGGGTCGAAAGGTGGTGCAGGGCCGCAGAGCTCGGAACGCCAGTCGTCTGGGAGGACGAAAAGAGACCGAGAGACCGACAACGTGGAAAGGGGAGGAGGAAGAGGGCCGTATCGACGAGCGAATTAGATCGTAATAAACCGTTTTCTTGAGAGAAAACGGGGAGAGGACCACAAGGGGAATTTTTTTGCGGACGGGGATTGTCCAACTAAGAAGAGAATAGGCAAGTATCGTATAGAGAGAGAGGTGCAAACGGTTCGGTACAAGAAAATATCGTCAGCCAGCGCGAGGTCACGCTCATCCAACTTTGATCTCACAGTCACACCCACACACAAATGGGCTCAGATTCGACGGCAATTGCTTTCTCTTGGTCGTAAAATAGCGAACGGTACATCAAAACGAATCATTATTGGTGTCTAGTCTTCATAACAGCGACCAACGAGCACTCCGCAAACGTGGGCGTGCGGCAACGACATCAAGACAAAACGAATAAAAACGACGAATATAATCGATACAGTCTCTAGCAAGGTGCAAAACAAATTCACAAACGAGAAAATAGAAACAGGACATTATCCACATGCTGTTCATCAGTCGGCTCGTAGCACACCCGTTCACACCCGATTCTTACCAAACCGCGTCCGAGGACGTGAAGCAAGAGCCTCTGCAACTCTTCTCGATCTCCGCAGAGGTGGAGCCTTTGTTATGCGGGACGGTCGTTGTGCCGCGGGTGACCGCTTCACCTCCGGCCCGGAGACAGGGCTAGGCAACGGTACATCCCAATCAGGGCATGCGCACAGCGTTTGGAAAATCTCTTCTTCCCTCACACTGAGGGGTGTGTCTAGTGTGGTCCCTGGGGAGAATGGGGGTACGAGAGTGTCGATTTCTGTCTGCTCTGTGGTATCATCGATCGATAACGAACGCTGGTGCCCGACCATGGACCGGAATGGAGGGCCGAGTTGCTGAAGCGATCGAAGGTAGTCATGGGACCGATAAAGGTTTCGGATGCTGGAAGGGAAATCTTCGTAAAGAGAGTTCGATAGGAACGCCTTGAGGAGGTCAGGAACAAGCGATTGGCTTTGCACGAATTCTTGAGCGTGATCCAATGGAACCCAGATGCCGAGGATAGATGAACAGCCTTCTACCACCTCCCTTCTGGATAAGTCCAACCCGAATGGTGGAGGAGAGGCTCCCAGATATTCGACAATCCGCGTGAGGTTGACAAAGTTTGTGTCGAATCGACGGAGAAGTTGGTGAGGGCCTAGAACTAGCTCGTAAACGATGACGCCTGCTCAAACTTGTCATCAGAACGTGAGCGAGAACTCAGCATCGAGGTACTTACCATCCAGATGCATCAGGCAGATAGGGAGTTCTGGATGTTCAACAGGTGGAACGGAGGAAGAAAATGTGGATGGTTTTCGGAAGGATGGTGTGGAGCCCCTGCTGCAGGACGTTAGGTACCGTACCCATGGTGCGAAAAAAACCTCCTCACCTGTCTGGTTTACGGTCGGGATCCGGGAAACCCAGGCGCGGGAGGATAGGTTCGGATTTCGATTGGAGGGGAGCCAGAGCATGAACAATGGATGTGGTGTATACTCGAGGGCGGTGGGGCGAAAGCCGAACGTTGGGCCAATCGCCCTCGTCAAAGTCTTGAAGGCGAAGGCTGTCCGGACCTAACAGTTCGACATCTTTCCAAATATTCGCACTCTGCTTTCGTTCCTCGAGCAGTGATGGGAGATCTACGGTACTGGAAGGCTCAACAGCAGATAAGGGGCCGAGGAGGGTAACGTCGTCGTCGTCATCCAAGCATGTGACAGCAGAATCGATATCTTCGTGCTTGATTAAAAAGGCCTCGGGACTGCTTGGGGGTTGGGATAAGTCGTGGATGCGGAAATCATTGAATCCATTCCAGTTCCACAAATCCAGCTCCTCCTTCTTGAGGTACACTGAGGGAGGAGCGGCTGCCGAACTCTCCCCAGCATTGGAGTCACCGTTTCTACCCTCCCAGTTGCCTAAAAGCCCCGAATCGCTAGTTTCCACCTTGATGACCACCCCATCGTCATCGGTTGGAGTAGAGGGTGATCGAGGCCCCGGACTTTCGTCACGCGTGTCGCCCTCGAAGTCGAAATCCAAGTCAGTGTCAAAGTCTGAATCAAAGTCGTCGTCATCAGATCGTCGCAGGTTGGAGCCTGATTGGCGACGGCACGATTGGATCATTGGATCACAATCGTCGGAGTCGGAGTCAGGGGGCGGGGACGCAACACTGTGGGTAATCGATGAGGAGCGGCGGTGGGCGGGCATGGGGGTGACGGGTGTGAAGAGCTCGGGGTAGATGTCTTCCAGTGACGGCGTGTAGACAGGGATGGAAATGGAGGGGCGCGGGTAGGGTGGGAACATCGGCTCGTCCGGTCTGACGGTGCGTTCGGCTTCAACTCCCGAGCTTGCGTGAGACATCGGTCCATCGTTGACACCCTTCGAAAGTGCCGGATGGGGACTGGAGTCGGGTGTGGCGTCTGCCGATGGTGGGGACATCCGGGGCTTCAACCGCAGTAATAATTTGACCTTGGGGGGCCGTCTCTCAGAGTCACTCGGAAGGCCATCCGAATCAGAACCATCCTTGTAACCGGCCCGGGCGCGCAAAAGCCGCTTCCGCTTTTGACCACATTGTTGCTCCTCGAACTTTGCATCGCCAGTATACTTGTAGTCACAGAGACGGATGCCAACACGAGCAAAGGGGCAGGGAGCACCCGCTGCCCTTGACAGGTACCAGATAACGGTTCCACGTCTGAAGTTCGTGACACGTTGTTCGGTGTCATTAAGGGCGCAATGGGCGCCCCCCGATCGTGAGTGGAGGGCAGGAACGAGGTCGTCGTCGGAAGGGGTACCGGAGAGGGTGTGTTTCAACAGCAGTGGTTGGTCTTGTTCGAGATCACACCGTTGCATATGACTCCGGATGAATGAAGTGATCGCTTGACCTGCCGCAGATGCGCTGACAAATGGAAGGAGAAGGGAAGAATGGGGTGAGATTTGTAAACACGTTGCAGACACGAGGAGGTACCTTTGACAAGATAATCCAAAGCCCATGCACGTTTCGGCTAAATCCTTGATGGTCATCGCTCGGTTATCCTAACCCAAAAGAAATGTGAATGGGGGACATGTGCTTGAAGGAAGAAACGTACGACCGAAAGAAACGAACGGCCGATAGCCTTGAGGACTTTGTTGGTGGCATCCTCAGAATGAAGCATGACCCCAGGGGGCGGGAAGACGGGAGATGTGGGAATCTCCTGGGAAGATGATGGTGGATTTACTTTGGCATTAGAGGATACTAGTTTTAGCTTCCGTAACGGTGTGTGGGTGCGTGTTTCAGACGGTTGAGGGGGAGGGGGGTTGTGCTTAGAGAAGCCGCTTTTTTGTATGCGTGTACCATAAGCGGGTTGGGTGTTAGCGGAGTTGGGGTCATGGTCATCCCCGCTGCGAAAGACGAGGACGGTGGCGGCGGTCATGAGACGCGGGGCATTAACTCGAGGGGGGGTATGTATCAGAGACGTCGGCCAGCGAAGGGTTGAGAGCGGTTGGCAGGAAGGGGGAGAATAGAGGTGGAGGGAGGAGAGGAAGGAAGATGGAGTAGAGGAGAAGGAGGAGAACAGGCCAAGCAAAGGGGGAAGATTCCAAATCGGTTGTGATGGCTAGTTGAGTGTTCGTGGGATCACGTGATTCGTAACGTGCCTAAAAATGATCTCTGTTATCTTTACTCCATCAAAATTGATTCCAGCCTTGCGACCGGAGCAAATCAGCCGAGGGGGAACAGAATAGTTTGGGAGGAAACGCCTTACCCTCTGACGTCTAATTGGGCCTCGGTCAGCCGAGAGGTGGCAGTGCCCAGGGAGGACAGGGACAACCCGTCCGCATACCACTCCAGCCATACCCCACATCGGCTGAGGGAAACAAGAGTTTGTCGGCTCTTCCTCTCGGCGCGCTCGATACCCAACGAACGAATCTGGATTTTCGGTTACAACTTGTTCTCGAAGTAGCGAATTTGACAAATTCCAACCTTGGTAGTCGCAGCTCCCGATAAAATCACGCTAAACACGCGGAAGCCAGTTAGGGTCGCTCCTAACGGGCCTGACGAGACTTGGCCCTTGCCGTCGCCTATGAAATGAGATAAATAAACCAGACCAACATTGCAGACTTGCCCTCGACTAACGGTAAACCACCCTGGGCATTTTACGCATGCGGAATGCGATGATCCTCGATGGATGCATCCGGAATCCACAGCTCTCGACTCGATAACAAGGGTTCACCTTCTTGAGCAGGGGAGACGCCACGCCATATGCGCACAAACGGCACAAAACAACAAGGGTAGCAGCTGGTCTCGACAGTACGGCTTGGGGGACCGCGCGGGACGACAATGTTGTGCTACCGCGAACCTTCGCCACCCTGGGCCTTTGGGGGGCGTGCTTGAATCGGGAAGGGTCCTAACACCGTCAAATGTCATCATGTGCCTGAAATCGTAGGTACGAAGAAGAGAAATGTGTGAATGTACCTCGAGCCATCGAGCTGAACAAGGTTGGGTCGCCTGCTAATTCGCCAGGATGCTGCAGCAGTTTAATCGGTAACCACAAGCTGCTTCTCGTCAAAGCGGTTGCTTGTTTTCTGAACGGGCGGTGTCTCTGGGCGATTCCAGAAGTGAGAGGGGAAGTGGGATGCTGAGGTGTTTGTGGTGCGCAAGGCAGACCCTAGTGGCCGGACTGATCGTGCTGACTATCTCCGAAGCCACAACCCAGCCACCTCTGTCGGTGTAGTCCTCTAGACTCTGGCAACTCTCCCAAACCACCACTGCAACCCACGATGAAGATTCCGGAGGCAACGGGAGCAAAGGTTAGCCCACCATGCCCGAGCCGAGATTCGGATGAGTTCGAATAAAAACGTGACCAGTCGTGTTCAACGTTACAGATAAAATACAGCACTATATGAGCGTACAAACAAGGCCTAAGATAGCGGAACACAACACCCGGGGCGAGCAGAATAAAGTCTATGCGATTAGCGAAGGTTACTACGCCTTTGCCCTGGTCGTTCGTGTCGTTGCGGGTTTTGCCTTCGAGGCGGGCTTCGTCTTCGCCTTCGAAGCAGGGGCCTTGGTCGCAGCCTTGGTGGCTTTGATGGCAGCAGCCTTAGCAGCGGGCTATCGGGTGTGGTCAGCACCAGTGACAAGATCAAGAATAACTTCATCTTCACCTTCTTAGCCTCGGCCTTCCTGCTCGAGACCTTCTTCGGTTTCGAAGCGGTGGTAGTCTTCTTAGTTGTGGCGGTCTTCTTGGAAGAAACTTTGGGGATGGCTGTCTTCTTGATTATGGGCTTTGAAACAGCCTTTCCGCTAGGCTTCTTAGGCGCAGAAGTCTTCTTGGCCCTATCGGCTGTGTCCTTGGAGGTAGTCTTCTTCACCGGCTTCGCCGTTGTCCTCTTGGACTTCTCACTGGTCGAGGATGGCTTCCTTGTCGTAGTGGTGCTCTTCTTGGTAGAAGGGGGTTTCTTGTTCTGATCCGAATCAGAACTCGTCTTACGGATGGACAGATGTGGTCAAACTCACCTCCTTTGTGATACTAGACGGACCCTTGTACAGCTTGACCTTCCCAGACTTGCCCTTCGGAAGGGTGAACAACTCCCCTTCACCATTGGCAATTGCGCGGCTTAGGTGTGCAATGTTTGCTGCGGTGGGCTCGAGGCCATAACGATCTTCAGCGTACTTTAGAAGATGGGTCAGCCTTTCGTTGGGAACACTTTCCATTGACATACCTTCTTGATAGTGCTTCGAGAAACGCCAGTCCGGGCTTCATCTGGGTAAGCAGCAATGCATTCCTGAGACACGTCAGCTTAACACTATGCTTGCCGTCGCCGAAGAACTTACCCGGATGATGTCCTTCCAGGACGGGTGATCGCTCTTTGTGGGTTTCACAGGTTTAGCAGCAACTTTCTTGGTCCTGGTCACAGTTTTCTTCGCCTTCGGAGAGGCAAGCGGGGAGGACAAGTCGGATGACATGATTATCTTATAGCGGAAGCGGAAACGAGGGAACTTGAGTTATAGTGACGGGAGGGCAACGATGGTCCACTGAGGGCCTAAGGTGCCCCTTTTATCTAGACGCGACTTAAAGTCACGTGGGCCATGTGTGCGTTTGTTTGTAGTGGCACGCACGTGATGCAATTCCCACGTTTTCTCCTCTTTGACCTTGTGACACTTGTTCCGTTTTTTGGGTCACGCAGATCCTGACCTAGCGTAACACCATATCGTTATTATACATTACATCTACCGACGTGTCTCTAGTTCTCCTACTGTTTGTTCTGGGGAACGACCTTGAAACAGCCATTTGGCTGAACCTTTCCACAGTATCCAGTAGATAGCCAGTTCTCGCCGCTATTATCGTTTTCTCCCAGTAAAGTCCCAGCAGGAGGTCCCCTGACATACACATCTCCGACCGGATCTTTGCCCTCCTCAATTGCAGCATCGTCTACGCCGACCAGTTTTATCTCCATCGATACGGTGGGGGCGCCAACGTGTGCAATGTTTTCGAACTCGCCACCTGCCTCAGATGAAGGGTGGATTTGCAAATCGTGGGGATAGGAAGCGAATAGGGGCCCGCAAACGAGGTCACTGCCGACCGCATTGACGTATGGAATGGAGAAGGCTATGCGTGTCGGGGTCAGGGTTTCGGCCGGGGTGTAGCCTAGGATCGATTGTACTCGAGATGAATGTTGCATCACAAGTCATAGGGGGGAATTTACCTCCAGTTGCAATAAGGGCTCGCAAGGTTCCCGCCCCCTCTCCAAGCACCTTCACTCTCGCAGCATCAAATACGAGGCGATCCCACAAGCTCTCCTTTGTGACAAAGCCCTCTGTCGCATGTGCGACCTTGTGTCTCCAGCCCCACCCGGACAACCACGATCCGGAACGGGAGGCGTTCAGAATCGAGGAGGTCAAAGAGATTACGTGCTCCGGTCTGACAAACAAGACGGTCGGAGATGGAATTGGGAAGGCGGATGAAGAGTTGATGTCTTTCAGCGCGCCGGGTGCATCCAGTCGAACTATATATTGATCAGGTGGGTATTTGATAAGTATGAGACCGGTAAACTCACTACCCTCATTCCCAGTAAAGATTCGCGTGCTGGTGACGGTGGCAAGACTGGTGCCCTCGTATACTGCGGTGTAGGCGATCGTTCTGCCGTACGGGCTGCTTAGCGAGAAAGCCGACACGATGGTATCCAGAGGGGTGAGTGGGGAGGAAACGGGTAGCAGTGCCCGAGTGGCGGCTACTCCTGCCGTCAAATTTTGTTGGGTGAACTGCACAGCCTGGAAACCTGTTCCACTTGGGGTTTTGGAGAAAGCAATGGTAAAGACGTGATTGACATCTGAAGAGCGGTCAATTTCGTCACCACCTTTTCGATATGCGACTCACCAGTCGGTGGCGATAGATCTGCGGGGGTACTCGCACCCTCTTTCTCGATGTCACTGAACTTGAGCAGGTCCATTTCCTTCGCCAACTTGGCACCAACGCTGCCTAGGTCTCCAGCAACGATCAATGTTGTGTGATGATTTTGATTCAGGTCGTATATCTGCTCAATGATGTGAGACATGAAGCCCGCGTCAATTATTATGGCAGATGGTGGATGCTTGTCCAGGACTTCGGCAAGTAGTTCAGGTGACGAGATTGTCATTGTGGTTATTGACTTAACCGCAAAAGCGAGATCTGCGATTAGGAACTCTACAACAAAGACATAAGAACTTAGGGGGAAACCCTCACGGAACCAGATTACTCGCCAAGGCCATCATTGAGTAAGAAAAGTACTTTTGATTCCCCGGCTTGGAACTTGGTAAGTTTATCGAGACCAGAGGCAAAAGCCTTAACTCGCGCGAGCAGCTGGGCATTTGTGATCTAGGATGGCCCCGAGGCTAAATATTCAGCGTTTCCAACGCAGACACGTAGCTCACTTTAGTAGACCACAGGGTCCGAGGAGAATCTATGTCAGCTCGTACGAGATCGATGATCGTTTGGACCCCTGCGGCGGGTCTCAATGGTAACTGAGGGTCGGTTGTAAGCAGACGAGAATCTGAAAATAAGTCGTACTTACCCGACCCATGGCGCTAGTACTGTAGTTCCTGTACACGGCAGATTCGCTTGGGTTTCTGACAGGAGTCACGTCACTCTGCCTGCCCAAGAGAATGGGGTGTACCAATGGCTGCGGCTTGTACAAGTTTTGCAGTAAAAAGAGGGCAGCGGCGCTGAGGCCGAGTAAAACCGTCAGGTCATCCGTGGCGACATAGCTGGACAGAGTCATGTTTGGATCAGCGAGCGTCGGAGTGCTCGTGGTGTGAAGTGTAACGTTGGCAAGGGTGTTGTTGATTTCGTCGCTTCAGACGCCGGAGTTGAGGGTGTGCGTTCTGCCCCGAGGCCAGGCAGCGAGTCCGTTCAGATTCTCAAGGCTAGGCTTATCCGAGGCGTTTACAACTGTCTAGGGCTGTGGCGGGTCGATTGCGGGGGATGGGGAAGATATGACAGAGTCCAAGTGTGACCTGCCCTCACGGAGAGTCACCGGAAGTCACTCATCCACCACCAACCTCTTTCAACGACCAGCACCTATTCGCAAACCCTCACTTCCACCAGCCATCTCCCACCTAGTAGTCGGTCGAAATGACGACAATGGCGTTAACAGAATCTTTCGACGCTCCAATGATGGATTTTTCTGGTGAAGATATTCCCATGCAAACTTCATCTTCCGTGTCCTGGGTCCACCCTGAAACCACCATGGACGACGACTCAAACTTTAACCTCGACGATGTCGAAATCGACATGGAAAACTACCACCCAGAGACCTTCGAATACGAAATGACGGACGACTCGTCCGCCCAACTGCCAATCGAGGTTCACGATGTGGAGGTCACAGATGTCTCCCAAGCCCATACGCCTACAATTATCGATGCAGTTGTCGAGGATGCAACTACGGCCTCTCCTGCGGTTCCCGAACACGACCTGACAGATGCTCGTGATCGCTCACCTCTCGACACGCCGCCGAATTTGGTCGTCCAGGTTCCATCACCGACCTCCCAACCAGCTCAGGACGAAGAACACCCAGAAATCGCCGCCATAGGATCGCTTGGACAGAGCGAGTGGGAACAGGGCCACTCGGAGCTTCCAGGTGCTCCCCCCTCACCGCATCTCGCCGAATATCGCCAACTGCAGAACTCAGCCGAGCCCGCGAGCCTAGAAGGTCCCACAGAATCCACCCCGACTTGGAATGTCGAGGGGGAACAGCATGCGCACCTTCGTCAGCCTACGCCGACCCTTGTGGAACGACTGCAACCCGAGTTCGCGCATGAGGAACCGACCGACGATCCCGTAGATCACTGGGGCGAGGACGAGAATCCTGTCCCCAGCCGCGCTAGCTCAGGAGACCCGCATGAGGTTTCGGATGGAATCTTCATCGATCCGCCTCCTCCCGTACTCTTGTCTCTGGGCGACTCACAGGAGGAATATTACCTGTTCAATCGTCCTATACACAAATCTCCCGCCGCTGACGACGAGGGACCCGCAGATAACACTCTATTCCTTCACGATCTCCCAACTCTCTACTATGAACCACTAGCAAAAGTTTTTCAAGTGCTGCGTTCGGATAGCCGCCTTGCCCAGATTTTGGACCTATCTCGGGGAGAGCTGGTCATTGACGCGTATGATCTCGTCGATCTAGTTATCACAGAGGTAGGTTGTCCCCTCACCACAGACGAATCGTGCAACCTAACCTTCCACCAGGACAACGTATACACGAACGAGGTTTCCTTCCACGATCTCAACCTTTTGCACGATCACGCAGACCTAGCTGGCCCGTTACGCATACGTTTTGGATGCAATCCTCTGCGTTTTATTACTAGATATCGTGAATTGAAATCGAAACTCGAGCAATTCAACCTACTCGACGAGGCTAGTGCGGACGATGCCCAACTTCGGGACCAAGGTGAGCATGCGTGTTCCGTCCCCTGCTGTCATCCCATTACTCAACAAGACCCATAGATGATCTCGCGGGACGACCGGATGCTAACGATGTACCGGAGTATCCGGCCCAAGATGAAAGCGACGAGACCCCGACGTCCGAGGGACTCAATCAAGTGACGACCGAACAACGGACAGACAATGCTGGCTCTGGTATCCACTCGGTTGACCGTTTCGACGAGGGTGAATCCTCAAATGAAGCGGAACCGGAACGGGTTCAACCAGCAGGTGACGAGGACTCCATCGCAGGCCCATTGTCTGGCGACGAGCATACTGAACAGCCTGTTGGTGTGGCAGAAGGTGATCGTGAGCAAGGAACCGCAACCGCGACGGCTTCAGATGATGGTTACCCCGGATCCGGGGAGGATCCTGACGCTGCAGCTGTTCACGACCACTCTGACGTACGCAATCCGCCACCATTAGGTGGAAATTCAACCGAGTATGAGGAAGTCGCTGCGACCAACGAGGATTACGAGGCAGATTACAATGAAAATGACCAAGACAGTGACCCCGGAGAGAAGGTCGCCATTGGAAATGACGCTAGAGGTGGTGACTGGGAAACGACCACCTCCGACGCACAACAGACTCAGGACGATCTGGAGCAGCACGAAATTCAAGGAGACGCGGCGAGGATGGACAATTGTGAGCAAATGGTTTGTATCACCATCGCCGATGATCTTACCCCTCATCCACAGATCCCAATGCCATAGATCTTACTGCCCCGAGACTTGGTGACGATCCTACAGCAGCTCAGCAGGGTAGGCGGCTCCTTTCCGCTATTGCACGTGTACCGTCTGACCTCACAGTAGATACCGACACTGACTCCATTGGACAACAAACATTGGAGGAATTCGCAGATGCACAGGAGGAATCTCGAGATGATCGTCGTCCCCATGAAGAAGGAGAGGAGTCGAATAGTACTACAGGCGAGTGCCTGCTCTCTGCATCATTCCCGCTGACTCTGACTCTGCCACTAGATCAATCTAACGAGCTGATACCAGATGTTGATCAGTTCGGGGACGATTTCAACTGGGATGAGAACTTTGGTGGTGACTTCGATGACGGAGAATTTGGTGAATTTGAGGACCAAAGTAACGTGGAGGAAAAACGTGTCGATTCTCAGGAGCCCATATCTGGGAGGAGTTCGAAGAGAGGCTTCGATGAGATAGATTCCGACACGGCAGATGAAGAGACACCAGGTGACGTGTCACCAAGTACGTTCCTCTCCACCCCCTGCGTGCTCTCCGAGGCTCACGCGGGTTCCCTCCAGATTCCAAACGGAAGAAGGTGCTGTAGTCTGAGCTTGTGCTGGGAGGACACCGTTCAAGCACATGTGTGGCCCCTGCACCTATTTCCTTCTTTTCACTCTCAGTTACTCCCTCCTTCAACAACCGACCCAAGGTCAAGTATCTCTCCGTGCTCGCACCATAAGCACTTACTCTCTAGTCAAGTTCTCCGTGATGAGGGTGCATTAGGTATGAAATCCTTGCTGACTTTTCTAGGTTCCGATTTGTGGGGCGACGGTTTGAGTTTCTGGGTATCAGATGGACTGAGCAAAACTACACTCATGCTGTGGTGGATCGCTTACCATGTACACCTTACACTACGCGCGTTATTATAGTATTTCTTCAGCTGTGAATTCATTGTCTCTTTCCAAGTTGTGCCGATCTTCCGATCACCCCTCCCGGACCCCGTGATCACTTCCGTCCAAACACCAAGTCTCCACATCCGCCACCTAGCGTTACACGACCATCTCCGGGGGCAGAGGCTTTTCCGGTTGCGACGCTACTTCGGATCCATGGATTATTTCTCGAAATTCCTCAAACCTGGCAACCAGACACCAACCAAAGTCGCCCATGATCACGCTCTAGAGTTCAGCACATCATGGGTATACGTGAAGGTGTTTTTCCCGTAAAAATAGCTCCACGTGCAACACCGCTGACGGAATAGCCTTAGAGCACACTCTCACATCCGGATGAACGCCAGCTAGCAAGGGGTATCAAATCCACAGATGTACCAAAGCACATCAAGAATATGGTTGATCTGCTCGTATCTGAGTCCAATCAGACAGAAGAAGGGGAGACAGGTGCTTGCCTTGAGTATCTGCTTAAGAACGGTGCGTTATTCATCACCCTCAACGTTACACTTGCCATATCCTCGTTTTGTCCGTGCAGATGTGCTGGGAACGCTAATAAAACTGAGCGAACCGGACCGACCGTTCGGTATTCAAGCGGAAGTCTTGCGTTCAGTTCAAAACATGGTCGTGCTCCTCGACGAACAATTCCTCGTTCATTCTGCCGTACACAAAGCTGTTCTACGGCTGTTGCGCAACTGTGTTGGCGAAGATGTGCAGGAACACCTCGACGGCCGGAACAGGGTAATGGGCGCCGCAGGGGCTTCAACAAGAGGATCTCCTTCGGAGTACGAGGAAGATCGTAAGTGAATTCGTGCCGTTATTTTATCGGTCATCGCCCAATTTCGTATGCACAGTCGTCAATCTGTTGTGCATCCTGTGTAGTCGCATCAGGACCTACCGCGAACTTCTCATAATATTCTTCCATGACAAGGACAGGCGTTGGTACCGATCGGAACCCTTGTTCGTTTTGGAGGAAGAGGACGAAGAGATCGTTGACGAGGACGCAGAGGAGGCAGAAGAGCAAGACACCGGCGGAGAACCTTTTCCTCGTCAGGCATCACCAGCTCCCTCTCATGGTACCGTTACAAGTGCCCTCCCAAAGCGCCCCGAGTACGAATTCCTACTTTTCAACTACCTCCTTCAGTTCGTGCATCGTGAGGGCCAGATCGGGGACTTTGCGAGAGCCGGCGTATTGTTCCTCATGGATGTTGCGATGTCCCCACATGAGCCAATCAACCGTTTGGCAGGGGAAGAAAGTGGTCCCCCGCCGCCGGATAGTCCCACCGAGGAACCAGAGTCAGACCCCATTACAGAGGCTGCGGTCGCATTGGCTGAGTATATCGTCGACGGAGACTTCTCTGAAGTCCTTGCCGCCGGGTTGGCAGCTGTCTACTCGACGCTCCCCTCAAAACTCCAGGTCAAGGCACCCGCTTACGCGCGGTCAGACGGAAACACCATGGTCTTGGGATCAACTCCTGAGAGCGGAACGGAAGCAGAGAAGGAAGAGGATATTGGTATTGGGAACTCGTCTGATCCGGACTTCAAGGCACACCTAGAGCACTTCCTTCGGCTCCTCGAGTTCTTACAGGATATCATCCGGCGGAACGAGACCCACGGAGACGGATCTGTCGGGGACGCAGTGGCAGAATCCGTCCTTGATGCCGTCCGACGAGTTTTCTTCGAGAATGTCCTGTACCCCTCGATTCTGGAGTGCTCGGACAGCGACGGGAGTGCAGTCGCCGTGACGTCCTACATCGAGATCATGCTTCGTACGCTCAATGACGGTCAACTGGGTGATCTACTCGTTCGTTTCCTACTGAGCGAGGATGACGATGACCTCGCGCGTAAGCGCGAACGGTCGAACCCCGGGACCGCGACCCTGCAATCGAAACCACCACAGAAGACGACTCAACAGCGGAGGAATCGAAGGAAGAGCACCGCGATGGCCATTCTGGAGATCGAAGCACCGGATGCCCGCCGTCCGACAGACTACATCACTTCCACAGGGAGATTCACCCTCAAAGATCTCCTCGTGACGAATCTACGATCCACAAACGATCCCACCGCAACCGCCGCCCTCCAACTTTTCAAAACACTACTCCAGTTGCACTCAGAGTTGTGCACCGAAAAGCTGCTCCTGGTAATCCATGATCCCAAGTCTACTAGTTATCCCTCCCCTTTTTTGTCTGCCCCACCTCTCCCAATCGAGCCACCCCCTCACGGCGAGGATGCTGAACCGTCTGTGGATCCCCCACTTTATGCGACGTACGCAGACCCCGACACAACTTACTCGACGAGTGAGCGGGAAACCAGCCTCTATCTCGCCCTGATTTCACGCGTGGATCCATCCCACACTCAGGATGCGTTCAGCACTGGATATGACAACTACTTCTGCGACGCTATGCTCTCGCTTAAAGAGAGAAATGCCGAACTTCGAGATGCCGACCCCGACACAATCCTGAAGTATAAACACCGACTAATGCAAAACGATCCAGTACTTTCGGTCATCCTTCTCTCTCTCCGGAAGTTCCTCTCAAACTCACCGGAGCTCAACATGGCCTTGACCGGGGTTCTTTCAACCCTCGCGCATGACCCGTGTCGGTCTCTAGCCGGGTGGCTGACGTTTGCCCCTCCTGACGGAGATGGTGTACGTAACGCTCGTGAATTCTCAAAAGAATACGAAGCGGATGGGGACGACCGTTCCATTGATTATCAGATAAACGAAGATCTCGCGTACGAAACCCTATCCTTACCCGCCACGAGCATGGATGAGAAATCGCGACCACTCATGTATGCAATCTTCCACGGTCTTGTCACCCAGTTGGAACGATATCGACACTCTGTGGAGAAATTTGACCGATATTTGTTGGAAAGACGACAAGGTCTACTTTTCTCAGAAAACCTGACGGATGCCCTCAACCTTGCTCTCGACTTCGACAGTGCCACACCGATCCCTGTTTTCCCACGTCCGACCACCACCCCGACCCCCGCAGAACCTGCTCCGAAACCTAAACCCAGATCGTCCTTCGTCTCATTCCTTACGCCCAGGAAATCTAAACCCAAGCCAGCTCCCATACCCATCGCTCCGTCCAGCCCCAAAAAAACCGGACGGAAGAACATCGAAGCTAGTCCTTTTGGCCCTCACTACCAGAAGACGAATTCGATCGAAGTCGAACCGTATGCGGCACCAACGCCCTTCGCCGGGCCCTGGACGCCGGGAAAGCCGAAGAAATGGATGGATGACGATGACGTATTCTCTTCCGGGTGGGGGGAAGGGAGGAACCACTCTCAGCAGGATGATGATGAACTCAGCGGGGCGGGGGTCCAGCTGATCACTTTGTCAATGTTATTGGACAATGTGGTGATCCTGGAGGAGACCATGAAGGAGCTTTTGGCGATCGTTCATGCGCGCCGCGCACTTGGGATTGATTCCATCCGTTATATCTGAATCCCTGTCGCTCGGTTCTTCTATCCCCCCGCTCCCGCTTTCGAGTATCTTGATCATTGAGTAGAATAGATATCTTACAATGTACAAAAGTCAATCTGGATGCTTCGACCCAACCAAAGATGTCACCGTCTTGTCTTCCTCTTCGCCTCTCTCTTCGAAGTAGGCCGGGGTTTTGGTGAAGCGGGTGCCTTCTTCAACAGTGACTCCTGTAACTTCGCAAACTCCTTGTCGTCGATATCAGGGGGTGGTGGAACGGTCTTGGGCTTCTTTGTTGGCGGATCCTCCCCAACGTCGGCTTTCCTCTTCTTTCCCCGGCTCCCGCCAGAACGAGCAGGGGATTCCAGCTCTACATATTTGGCCGCAAGGCTGTCGAAGAACCCGTCCATGTTCTTCTTGCGCTTGAGGATCAACGCTTGAAGCTCGGAGACGTTCTGTTTCTTGGCGGCTTTGTCCGCGGGCTTGCCACTACCGTAGAACTCGTCCCACACACCAATCTCCTTCGCCAACGCTTCCGCCTCTTCAGCTTCCTTGGCACTCTTTTTCTTCCTCTTCAACCGGGCTGTCTCGTCCTTGACGCTCTTCTCCCAAGTGGGCGTAGACGTCAAGTCGCCGGATTTGATGAGGTTGCTGATTAGTCGGACAAAGCGGGGCTCGTCCTCGATCGTGGAATGAGGTATATGGCTCATGACCTCGTCTAGAGATCCATTGGTATCATTATAAGCGCGTTTCAAGTCCTCCAGCTCCTCGGAAGAGTCTGATCACCGCGTGAGACCAACTGAAAAAGTACAGAGAGGTGGTCGGGACGTACTTTGATACTCCCTCTTGAGTTCATCAAGCTTGCCCTTGGTGACCTGGTCAAACAGCTCCTCGAAGTAGGTTTCCCAGGATCCAGCTTCACCAGGTCCAAAATCTACGCCCCCATCGTCTGTCCTACCCGTACGATCGTATCTCGAGCGCCGCTTCTCGTCAGATAGAACAGCATACACGAATCCAATCTGTTGAAACTTGCGAGATGCGTCGTCCTTCGCGTCCTGGGTTACGGATGCGTGTTTGTCGGGGTGGTAAACGAGAGCGAGGCGGCGGTAGGCTTTCTTGATATCCTCTGCCTTTGCATCGCGTCCTAGCGACAGAACCGCGTACAGGTCGACGTCCTGCTCACCGGGGAAGAAGGTGGTGATCGGGTCGTCGGTGTCCATCATGAAGAGGCGCGTCAGTCACGTGCCGACGGGATTCTAGCCCTCCTTCCGCCCGATAAAAATGAGCGACAAGATAGTAGGCGTCCTTGGTAAAAGTGAGTCTTCCCGGAGACACCTGCTACCTCGTCTGAACGTCTGCAAACAGATACATCTCGTTATCGAAGTAGCCCGCAATTCTGATGGTGATATCATAGGAGGGGGCCAACTTGGCCGGATGCTGGCCGCCTCTGCATCCCTGCTCAACATCAAGGTAGTAATCCTGGACGTCGGCGAACACGCCCCCGCGAAGCAGATCCTCGCTCCCGTCAAGCCAGAACTCGGACATATCGACGGATCTTTTACGGACGCCGGGAAGATCCTGGAGCTGGCCGAGAAAGTGGACATCCTCACTGTGGAAATCGAACACGTCGACGTCGACGTCTTGGACAAGGTCGCGCAAACGCGAAAAATCCAGATACATCCTAGCCCATCGACGATCAGGCTCATCCAGGATAAGAACAACCAAAAGAAACATCTTCAAAAGGCTGGGATCGCCGTCGCGGAGTTCTTCGAGATCCCAGAACCCACTCCAGATGCTATTCACGCCGCGATAGACAAACTAGGACTCCCTCTAATGATCAAAAGCCGTACTCTCGCCTACGACGGGCGAGGAAACTTCGTTCTCCGCAATGCATCTCAGATCGAAGAGGCTCTTGTAACCCTGAAAGATCGCCCACTGTATGCGGAGAAGTGGGTGAACTTTGAGCGGGAGGTTGCTGTCATGGTTGTACGGACCGTCGATGGGACCGTTGTCTCATATCCTGCCGTCGAGACCGTTCACAGAGATAATATCTGTCTACTCACATTCGCTCCCTTGCGATCCTCCAACCCGACGACGATAATCAATGCTCAAAGTATTGCAGAATCTGCGGTCCTGACCTTTGAAGGTGCTGGTATCTTTGGTGTTGAGATGTTCCAGCTCCCAGATGGTAGCGACTGCCAACTATCTCCGGCATTGGTCTAATCTAACCTCATCGTAGGGACACTCTATGTAAACGAGATTGCCCCTCGACCTCACAACTCTGGTCACTACACGATCGAGGCTTGCGAAACCTCACAATTCGAGAACCACCTCCGTGCCATCCTCAACCTCCCCCTGGGATCTACTTCACTAAAGGTCCCCTCGTCCGTGATGCTGAACCTTATCGGGGGTTCAAGCGACATGTCCCAACTTACATCATTCGTGAACAACGCTCTTAACATCCCCGGAGCTGCGATTCACATGTATGGAAAATCCGAATGTCGAAAAGGTCGCAAAATGGGTCACCTCACCATTGTGGGCGATTCCGACGCGCAAGTCAACGACCGTCTCCGTCCACTCTTGCCCCGACTACCGATTCCCGTGACTCACGACGAAATCAGGAAGTACGCTCCACACCCACCTGGCAGCGGGGCACGGCACGACCACCCGAACCCCTTAGTTGGGGTAATTATGGGTTCGGATTCAGACCTTGGAGTGATGGTCCCCGCGGCAAAAGTTTTGGACCAATTCGGCATCCCGTATGAACTTACGATCGTCTCTGCTCACCGAACGCCGGATAGGATGGTCCAATATGCACGGTCGGCGGCGATGAGGGGTTTGAGAGTAATCATCGCTGGGGCAGGGGGTGCGGCCCATCTGCCGGGGATGGTTGCTGCGATGACGGCTTTGCCGGTCATTGGAGTACCCGTCAAGGGTAGCTCTTTGGATGGAGTAGATTCTCTCCATAGTATCGTGCAGATGCCGGTAAGACCCATGTAACCCGTTCCATCTTCCGGTAATAGGTCTGATCCGGTTTCAGCGGGGTATTCCTGTGGCTACGGTCGCAATAAACAACAGCATGAATGCCGGTCTGCTTGCTGTTCGGATCCTCTCCGCGGGTATCCCGAGGTTGATTGAATCTATGGAAGTTTTCTTGCGTGAACAAGAAAAAGAGGTGTTGGGCAAGGTATCCAAACTCCAGGGACTCGGATGGGAGGACTATGAGCAACAGAGAACGGGCTCCAAGTAAAAATGCAGGATGGGGCGGAGCTTTGATATCAGTTGGACCGAGGGACCGCGTAGTACTGGGGATGTGAGATAATATTAGATAAAGTTATCGAGGCAAAGAAGTCGTAATTGGGGGAAGTGTCTCTTCAAAGAACGAGTAATACTAAATAGAAAAATGAACATGTGAAACGAGTTAAGTTCGTGGAAATCGAGTTACACACGAAAACGAGTAGAGGGAGAGCAAGAGAAAGATCGTATACGACTACGCCAGTGAATCCGAGGTATCTTCACTCAATAGAAATCCTTGATGATGATGGTGCCCCTCCGGTATAACCCCCACTGGCCTTTGCCTCGGAATTGTACCCTGGTGATTGGGGTGTTGAATTGATGTCTATGTCAGGTGAGAAAGAGAAATATTCACCAAGTAAGTTAATCTTCTCCGCGGTTGGTACAGGTAACAACGACTGACCATGGACTTTCGAAGCCTTCAGACCTTTGTCGAAGTCCCCGAAGCAACGTAACCCGACGATGAACGTCGTAAAAAGGATCAGGAACGCGCAGATGGCTAGTCGTGCGCTATGAGCAGACGGCGAGAAAGGAAAGGAGCCAGAGACGTACTGAACAGCGCGAGCGTTGACCTCGTAGTCGCGTAAGTGTCCCGAGATCCGGGCGAAAAGAACCGGACGAGCTTATACACTAAAAACGTGCTCGAATGAAACCAACGAATCTAAAACGCCAATCGACGTACCGACTGTGCACCGACGAGATGTTGATCAGTGGGGAGGGCCATTTCTGGTAACTGTGATCACGTACAGTATGATTCCGAAGCCAGCATCAAAATGAGCGAAATGCACATCAGCCATCTAATCTCTCGCTGTACCGCGATCGCAGCAAACGACAGGAGCACCAGGACGATCGGAATCGCGGTGATAGTAATACCAAACTCGGCGGAGTTTTGGGAGACGACGAGAATCAAAAGCTAGATTGGATCATACTTTAGATATAGATGCGAGAGGGGTCCTGAACTTTAATCACCTGCATGGTCACACCGACGAAGAAGAAAAAATCAAATTTGAGCAGACATATGATAACTTGGTACCATCTATACATCGCTGCAGAGGGATTGCGTCAGATCATGTAGAGATAGACGCAATGAGGATGGTTTACTCTTCATGGCGGGGTTCGCGCCGACGATATGGAAGATGGCCCAACTGCCATACGAAATGGTTTGAGAAATCGTCACCAGGATGAAGATTGGACCAGCAACATACCCGAATTCAGCAAATAGCGCCTTGGTCCACCATAGAAGACTCAGCCAGGAGGCGGCAATGACACATGGTGCCGCGATCAACAATGGGCGGACTTTCGCGAAGAGTGTTTCGGCACCGGCGCATTCCTGGGCGAACCAGCATCAATAGGCGGTGTCACGGTGCGAAGAAATCGACCGACGATGTAGGAGCGCTGGGTTCCGTCGTAATCACAGTCCCCTAAAATCGAAAGCGCTTGTCTGGTTTCATGTATTTGGGCGGCGGCGAAGACGATGAGGCAGCCGTGGAAAACTAGCAAAAGTTGTTAACCGAGTTTGCCGGGTCGAACTGGGAGGACGCACTGGTAACTCCAGCCAACTGGATAATGTTACGCGCACGCAGGCCGTCCACGGCCATTAAGATCTCAAAAATCCTATTTGGGGAACGTGTAAGGGGTCGGTGAGGGTGACCAGAAGAGGGAAAAACTTGCTCTCCAAATGCGAAGAGGGCAAGATAGCATGGTATAGTCTGGGTAGAAGTGAGTTTCAGTAACGAGGGGGCAAACGATTTCTGCGAACCTTGTAAATTGACTGGTTGAAGTCTACCCATGCATCTACCTGTGATCAGAGGGAATCGATGAGGCGTGAACGGTGGCCAGAGGGATAGCTCGATCGTACCCAGCTGAACACCAGCGCTACGAGGGTCAGAACAACGATTGCTTCTGTGGAGGTGAATGAGCGGCGGGTTGGCAGCAGAGGAAGCTGAAGGCGGATACTAACGAATGACGACTGTTTCGCTGGTCAGCACCTGGAATCGGAATCAAGACTGGGATGTTACGCACTTGTTCCGAGGTAAGCACGTTGAGCGGTTGTGCCCAGGAAGGGTTCGATGGCCATGCTGGGTGGTTGGTGTACACTGCTGGCTTTTGGTGAGGTGCAGCGGACGTGGGAGGGGGATAAACGGAGGTTGGGATGCAATGAGAGTCGGCAAGCGGGTTAACAACCAAAAATGGAGCGGAGCGGCAATACGCTGCCGTGGGCGCGAGACAGCCTGAACAGTGAACGCCGCACATGATCACGATCAGGTGCACAGGCAAAAGCAAAAAACAAAAAGTACGAAGTCAGAGTGTGGACGTGATTATTAGAGTACCTTGTGTATCGTATGATAAGTAGTAGTGTCTAACGATTACCGCCCGTAATCCGTATTATAACCTCCCTCACCGATCCTGCACAACCCCGACCTTGGCCGCCCTCAGCACCCGGTCCTTGATCGTGTATCCGGTCTTCTGGCAGTCAAACACCGTCCCCGGCTCTTTGTCGGGTATCGGAGCTTGGAACATTGCCTCGTGCTTGTTGGGATCAAACTTTTCTCCCGTCGGGTCATACGGTTTTACGTGGTACTTGAACAGCGTCTGCAGGAGCAACCGGTGCGTCATCTCCACACCCGTGTGCAACTCTGTCAGGTACATCTGGGCAGATTTCCCTTCTGGTGTTGACGTTGATGCCGGAGGTGAAGGTAGTTTAAGCGCTTCGGGGGGAACGGATTTGAGAGCGAGCGACAGCACATCCGCGGTTTCAAGCAAGTCCGAGGCGAACTTGGTGATGGCGTAGTCTTTTGTTTGCTCCTTTTCCCGCGCAGAGTTACGCTGGAGGTTGATAAAGTCGGCCTGAAGATACCGTAGCCGACCCTGAGGACAAATGTCAGCAACAGAATGCCACCGATCACGAAAGAAAAGGCAGGACCTTGAGGTCGGCAACCTCCTCCACTTTGGCCGCGAGTTGTTTGGAGAACTCAGACTCGGCCTGGGAGGGACCGGCATCTTTGCTCTCCCCCTCCTCACTCTTCTGCTCCGAATGTTTTGCGTCTTCGGAGTAGAACCGCCGGGAGCCGACGGCCAAGAACTGTGTACGAGGGGAGTTGGCAACAGTTCGTCTAGCCAAGTGCTGAACGGTCAGCGAACCGGAGCACGAACGAATCAAGTTTCTTGTTGTGTTCATGGCTGAGGGTCTACCGCCAGACAGCGTTTTGAAGAGGGAGTGAGAGGAAGGATGCGGGAGGAAAGCGCAAGAGGGATGCGGCCGCACGTGATGTCGGCAGGCGGGAAACGGGCGAACAAACGACGATGTTTCTCAACCTTTCTCTTGTACTTTCTTGTCGGAATTACCTGGCAAACATGACCCGGTCTTTACTATGAATTTCTCTCCTGTCCTCGACGACAACGACAGACGCGACCTCGCCGGTTCTCTCACCTTACTTTGCCGCTAACCGTACCCATACTACCCAAGTCCGATCAGGTGATGCTGTCTGTTCTGAGAGCAGGGCTGCACGTTCCCCGACACTCTCTTCTCGCTCGTTCAATGTCTGCAACCGCACAAATAATCGATGGAACACGCATCGCAAAGTAATCCTCCCCTCAAATCTTGCTTGTCATTCTCTTCTCACCTTCTCCCTTCTCACCCCAGATCTCTCCGTGACGACGTTGCGGAGCAGATTAGATCGTGGAAATCAAAATACCCAAGATTCCAGCCCCAACTGGCTATCATCCAAGCTGGATCCCGTCCCGATTCCTCCCTTTACATTCGCATGAAAGCAAAGGCCGCTGAGGAGGTTGGGATCGGCCTCAATCACATCACCCTTCAAGAGAAAGCGACTGTGGAGGAGGTTGTCTCAGTAGTCAAGGAGCTCAACGACGATGCGTCTGTCAGTGGTATCCTCGTGCAACTTCCTCTCGGCCCACACGTTGGTCCCGACGGTGAACGAACTGTTACTGAAGCCGTTAGCCCCGAAAAGGACGTTGATGGGTCAGTTGTCACTTTGAGCTACGATCGGTCTCGCCACTGACTAGTTTATCCGTAAAGTTTCCACGCATACAACATCGGACACCTCTCCTCACGCGCTTCTGAACCCCTGTTTGCGCCGTGCACACCGGCCGGTGTCATCCGTTTGCTCGAATCCACCGGGGTCTCGATCGAAGGACTGCGTGCTGTCGTTCTGGGCAGGAGCGACATCGTTGGCAGTCCTGTCGCGGCCATGCTCAGGAACAGGGACGCTACCGTAACCCAGTGCCACAGCAAAACCAAGAACCTCCCGGAAATTGTACGTTTACGTTCGGCTCGGCTCACTAGGTTGCTCACAATACCCCAGGTCAAAGAAGCCGACATCCTCGTCGCCGCCATCGGAAGGCCCGAGTTCGTTCAGGGCTCTTGGCTCAAACCCGGTGTTGTTGTCATCGATGTTGGTACAAATTACATTCCAGGTGCATTGGCTTACCAACAATCCCTTCAAAAACTAACTTTCCTCTAGATCCGACGAAAAAGTCGGGGCAGCGCTTGGTTGGGGACGTGGAATTCACCTCCGCTTCGCAAACCGCTTCCCACATCACCCCCGTCCCAGGTGGTGTTGGGCCGATGACTGTCGCCATGCTCATGCACAATACCCTCAAGTCCGCTGAGCGTCTATGGGAGCAAACTCGTGCGATCAAGGTTACGCGTCTACCGTTGGATATTAAGGAGAAGGTACCCTCCGACATAGAGATCGCCATGGCCCAGACTCCAAAAAATATCACTACATTGGCTCGCGAGATCGGCTTGCTCCAAACAGAGGTTGAGAACTATGGGAAGTACAAAGCCAAGGTCGAACTCAGCGTCTTGAATCGTTTGAACCACCGCAAAGACGGAAAATACATCGTTATTTCTGGGTTCGTAATTCTTGACCCCGACGCACCCCGCATTGCTGACGGTTGTATCTAGTATCACGCCGACCCCTCTTGGTGAGGGTAAATCTACTATGACTATCGGTCTTGCACAGGCCCTTGGTGCTCATTTTGGGCGACCAACCTTCGCGTGCGTGAGGCAACCAAGCCAAGGGCCAACGTTCGGTATAAAGGGCGGAGCGGCTGGTGGTGGTTACAGTCAGGTTATTCCGATGGATGAGGTGATTAGTTCACCGTTTCAATCGAAGAACTGTACTGATGTACTTTCAGTTCAACTTGCACCTTACCGGAGATATCCATGCTGTCACAGCCGCGAACAACTTGTTGGGTATGCCCCTCCCACAGTGGTCAACGGTTCCCCTCTGATTCCTGCACCGCCAGCTGCTGCTCTGGACGCTCGTATGTTTCATGAGGCTACCCAATCTGATAAGGTTGGTTCAACGGAACTCCGATTCTTTGCGGTAGACTCAATTTACCCGCAGGCATTGTACAACCGTCTTGTCCCTACGAAGAAGGGCAAGCGAGAATTCGCCCCTCTCATGTTGAAGCGTCTTCAGAAACTCGGAATCGACAAGACAATCCCCAATGAACTCACTCCGGAAGAGATAAACCAATTCGCTAGGTTGGATGTTGACCCCGCTACGATCACTTGGAACCGCGTTCTCGATGTCAACGACAGATTCTTACGCAAGATCACTGTTGGCCAAAATCCCACCGAACAGGGTCACGAGCGGGTCACTGGGTTTGATATCTCCGTCGCCAGCGAGGTTATGGCCGTGTTGGCACTCGCTACGAGCCTGGAGGACATGCAAGTCAGGCTGGGTAAGATGGTTGTCGCGACGAGCAAGCGGGGGGACCCGATCACTGCGGATGACATCGGTGTCAGCGGTGCTCTCGCCGTACTCATGAAGGATGCCATCAAACCAAACTTGATGCAGAGCTTGGAAGTAGGTGACTACGACTTGCACACCGAAGCATCTTCTAACAGGTCTGATTACAGGGTACACCGGTCTTCGTTCACGCTGGTCCTTTCGCCAACATCGCCCATGGGAACTCATCCATCCTCGCCGACCGCGTTGCCCTGAAGCTCGCGGGGACTGAAGAGGGCGAGGATCCTTCTCGTGGTGGGTACGTCCTCACAGAAGGAGGATTTGGAGCCGACATGGGCATGGAGAAATTCTGCAATATCAAGTGCAGAGTCAGCGGCCTTACCCCAGACGCTGTGGTTATCGTCGCTACCACCCGTGCGCTGAAGATGCACGGTGGAGGGCCGGAGGTCACACCGGGAAAGCCGTTGCATGAGACATACACCATGGAAAACTTGGAGATTCTCGGGGAGGGATGCAAGAATTTGATCAAGCACATCGAAAACTCGAAGAAGTTCGGATTGAAGGTCCTCGTCGGAATCAACAAGTTTTCGTGCGTCTTTTTTTTCCCTTTCATGTTGCATCGCCATCATTTACCCTCCCTTCCTAGCACGGATACCCCCGCCGAACTTGCCCTCATAAGGGAACTGGCTATCGCTGGTGGTGCCGATGTCGCGATCGTTAGCAATCACTGGGCAGAGGGTGGAGCCGGAGCCCGTGAACTCGCTGCTGCAGTGATCGCGTGCTGTGAGGCCCCTTCAAACTTCAAGTTCCTGTATGATCTCGACCTCTCGATCGAGGAGAAGATCAACATCGTCTGCAAAGAGATCTACGGTGCCGATGGAATCGAGCTCAGCGACCTTGCCCGTATGCAGATCGACACATACACCCGCCAAGGCTTCAGCGGCCTTCCGAGTAAGTCACGAGTTTCCCTCTGGCCCTCCATTTCCGACCCCATTGAACGTATTTATCCCGTTATGTTTAGTTTGCATGGCAAAGACCCAATATTCATTCTCACACGATGCCTCACTTAAGGGGGTCCCAACCGGTCAGTGCCAAAATCGCCCACGGATATATATATCATCCCGTAGATTCACCTGCTCACCTTATTTTTGGCGACCTTTCGACAGGTTTCACCGTGCCGATCCGGGCAGTCCGGCTTTCTGCGGGGGCTGGGTTCTTATACCCACTCCTGGGCGACATGCAGACCATGCCAGGGCTCGGCACTCGTCCCGGATTCTGGGAGGTTGGGCTTGACCCCGAGTCTGGCAGGGTAATCGGATTGTTTTGAACGGCTCGGTCGTTTGGAAGTTGCTCCTATTTGTATACACATAGCCTTGGCACAATACACCCACGTCCACTCTCGAACCGAGGCTCGACGCGGTCGCTTACTTTCCACGTCGACCCCCAGGAAGCCTGAAGTCGTCACCATGGTTCGCCACCCCCGAGAGTCAGTGGTCGGGACATCCCAGATACGAATGACTGTGGGCCAGATTTCCACCCTCTCTGTCGTACGTGATGTTATTGTACGCCGTATTGTCCCTCCTCCAGTATATGTTGTCATTGGCATGATAAGATCACCTGTTGAAGCGGGAGGGTATTTCTTCGTGGAAACGTAGAAAGTTGCACCCACGAGTGCTAGAGCGAGATCCTCAGCGCGTGAAACCTAAGCAGTACGGCTCAGCTTCCATAACTCACAGTGGTATTCGCCGTCCAACGCAGGCTGCACGATGTTGTCGAGCTGGAGAATGAATGTGCCTGGTGTGAAGGCTGGCGTCCAGATAATCCCGTCGCCTCGTTAGTCTCTGCAGCTGCCCTTGAATTGCTTTGCAATGCAAGTCGATCGTGTTGGGTTCCGTTTGATGTCACCTAACTTTCTCAGAAGCGCGCAAAACGACCGACGGAACCCTCGGGTATCATGAGGTTCAGGGTCGGGTGCCCAAGATCCAGTCGATCAGGCCAGTAGCTTCTGACCCACAAGGCTCACTCACGCGTACCGGAAAACCTCGGGGTGGAGAACGAACGCGTCGGTACGGGGGCTGCGCGCTCAAAGTTCACCTGAAAGTTGACCAAGCGAGAAGCCCGCGCAAACCAGGCTGTGAGCAAGGCCAGAAGTAGGATCCGCAGGAGTGCCTACATAAAACGAGTGGGATGCAAAGGGGTGAAGGGGAGAGAGATCTAAAGTGCAACCAGCGACAATGTCGCTGTATGGTGTGCAGTTTGAGGTGTGGATCGAGAAGCTGGCCATTGGACTGGACATCGCAATCCGATTGAAAGGCAGATGCGTAGTACGCTCTACTGCATGAGGTTTCTGGGCGAATTATAATGGAACATGAAGCCGGGAATAAATAATGTAGCGCATAGTGGTGTAGGGCTAAGCGAGGGGAGAGGTGTGCGGAATTATTTGTCTGATGGACGGCAATCGGATGGCAGTGCGAGAGATGCGTTTAGAGTTGGTGATCGAACACATCCCCGTCCCTTGTCCTGTCCTGGGCAGTCGGTTGGGATTGGTTGGGATTGGCCCGGTCTCCATACAGCCCACCCTCTGCGTCTTCAGGGAACTCTGTGGTAGACCCGCTTGCTCTCGAATGCGTGTCCGACTCGCCAACGGTCGACCTGTCCTTCTTCTTCGATTTCGATTTCTTCCGCTTTCGCTGTTCGGAAGCTTCCGCCTCCCTGACGTAAGCGTCCTCCGTCCTCGCCCATCGGTCCTTCTTCGACTTCTTCTTTCGTGGAGGGTCTGCTTCCAGAATGGCGTCGTCAAAGTTTGCGGGGTAATGCCATCGGCCCTGGGACTTCCTGTTTTCATTTTTGGCGTAGTACTGTTCGTCCTCTGGCCGCCAGAGATCATCGTTTGCTCCTGGACGTGCATTGTTACCGCCGTGATCATTGGGGAGATCTACACTCGAACCCCCAGGTTCTTGACCTTCCGCGTACTCGGCACCTTCCCAAGTGGAACGGGGGGCTCTTTCGTTGTATCGGTTGGCCCATTGAGCACGCTTTCGACGACGTTCGAGTGCGGTCATGTCGATAAGTCTGTGTTTCTGGGCCCACTTTGGCGTCCTACGGTCGCTTTTGTTGTTCCTGATGTTCTGGTTTGGAGACTTTTCCGTCAGCATGAAGTACCTTCGCAAGGTGTTTCAATTGCACCTGTATATAGAAATTGTGGCCGTGACCTTGCTCCGGTCTCAGAGAGTGCGGGTTTAGATTGACAATAAAGATAAGCTCACCTGGGATGTAACCACACAATGTCAAGACGATGTTGATCCAGAAATCCCTTCCGATTCCGAACCTCGCTGCAACAGCTGCAAGACAAGGGTCAACAATATGTCCGAAGAACAGTTGGAGTGATATGTACCCAGCGGTGGCAAGAGAGTTCCCAGCACAAATATAAAGACTGTGTAACCCCACCATCGCTTAGGTTTGAGATCGAGTTTATCCCACCGTTCGGCCCTTTGGGTGACCATGGTGTGTGTTTGAGGGGGAGAGAGGAGGAGTCGTCAATGTGATGGGAGGGACCAAGGTGAGCCGCCGACGCTCAAATCAAACGTGATGTTATAATTGACCATCCTGTGCTTGTCACGGAGGAGAGCGTTACTGTGACCTCATTAGATACGTTTGTAGTGGGACTAGAATTTCGTTCGTAATCCGCATACGTTTAACTTTGTAGTCTCGTTGTTATCCCGCTTGACCGCTATCAACGTCAAGGTTGGTTCGCGCCGGTTGCCCCCCGCAAGGCCACAGGCTTTTTCTCTCTTCCGTCATGACCGACCACGATGTCCCGGAGTTAGATCTTTCGGAAGTCTTCCGGAACGATGTACTCGGCCTCTCCACCTCGACCAGCCAATTCCCAAGCTCTGATGGCCTCCCTTCTTCGCCAGACGAGACCTACACAGTCCAGATGCTCCAACGCGAAATATCGAACCTGCTGGAGAGCGCAGTCGACTTGTCACATCACGAAATATCCGCTGCCAAGCTCGGCCACTCTGATGAAACTTATTCCGCCTCCAACCATGTAGATCCCGGCTTCGGATCCGATCTGAACCTCGCCGCCGTATTGCAGGCAGCCCACGCTGCTCAGACGCGTGACTTTCGGTCAGTGATTGCGACAGACCCGATTGCCGTCGAGAATGCACGCGAAACGACACGAGTCGCTCCCACTTTCCATAGTTTGATGGCGGAGGCTGGAACCACGACGGACCTGCCAAAAGCTACAAGGTACATATACAGGGAAGATGGCGAGAATGACGAGGATGGAGATAACGAGTACCAAGAAGAGACCAGGAGGCATGCCACCCCACCAACAACTCAGGTTTCGAGCAGCCCCATCCTTGGCCCGGAGCAGTTCCACGACTTCGACGACATCTTGAATCAGCTGTCAGATCTGGACCGGCAAACGGAACATACTTCCCCCTTCTCTACCGATTTCGCGACTGCGGAAGACTCATCGCTGCCATTCTTTGACTTCCCCCTTCCGTCATCCGCCCCAGATGACGTGTCGCCGACCACTGATGAAGCTCAGGCGGAGGAACCAGCGAACAGAGCACCGGCATCGGACAAGCCCTCTACGAGTTCACATACTTGCGAGCTGTGTAACAAGACCTTCACGCGGCGAAGCGATTTAACGCGGCACACCCGCATACACACCGGTGAACGGCCGTTTGCATGTACACATCGTGGCTGTAATAAGACCTTCATTCAGGTAGCGGATTCCCTCACACCCCGAAAACCCACGCTCAGCTTCGGTTCCGTTCTAGCGCTCAGCCCTCCATGTGCATATCCGAGTCCACACGGGGGAGCGGCCACACTGTTGTGAATACCCTGGTTGTGGGAAGTGGTTTGGTGACTCTAGCAGCCTCGCCCGCCATAGGCGGACACATACGGGCAAGCGGCCGTACAAGTGTGACGACGCGGGCTGTGACAAGACGTTCACCCGCCGCTCAACGCTCAACCTCCACATGCGTTCCCATGACCCTTCCTGGGAATCTAATCCTAAAGCGTACGTCGCAACTTTTTTTTACTCATCTCGCGACTTGGTCCTGACCGGAGTGGAATGAAGTTTCAAAGCGAAGAAGAAACGTAGGACGGACAATACGGAAGAACTCGACGAACTGGAACAGAACACAGACCCTGTGGCCAATCTGTTAAACTCAGAGGAGACCGGTTACATCTCTGATCATGACACAGATACTGTCGCCAATCCACTTCAGGGGCTGGGGCTCGGTGGTACAGAGGAGGAGGACGAGGAGGACGAGCTCATCCACGACACCGCTAACAACGACCTCCCACCCATCACCACCCTCCGTGATCCACCCACTGGTACGGACAACGCGAGCGAAGCCTCATCACCTTTACCTGATCAGCTCCCTTCCGGTCCTCCGCCGCCACCGATACAAGTGGAAGATGACCTTTTCACAGTGCCCCTTCGGGCACGCAAAGTCCCTGTGTCTGCGAAACGGAAACGGTGACTCTACCCCGCGCTTTCCGTAGATTTCTCTATTACCATGACATGGAGAGTTACATATTTACCCTTTTATTGCACCACACTCGCATCACCTACATTCTATCACTTGCATTGGACTCGTTGCTCAATCCCTCTTCATTTGCATTTCCATCCCCATAGTCTATCCTCCAATCTCTTCGTCCTTCTTTGCGATCCGGGCTCGTCCGTTGTGTAATTCTTGTTATAGCTGCAGTGTTTCTGTTCCTCGTTGAGGGTGTGTATTTTACGATCGCATTCGCATAACTTTTACCTACTTGTTCCTGTCTCTTCTTCTCCCCCGTTCACTACTCCCGCTATCTTTCAGTTAGAACCTCCCCATCACCGTCTACCATCAGTCCAGCTTCCTGTACTTTAACACTGTATATATCACCTACATCCGGGAACATTCCTCAACCGCTGTGAAGTTCGAGATATCGGCCAATTCAAAACCTTCCACAAAGGTATGCCACATGTGTGCATCCATTGTATTCAAAGTCATCACGGCGATATTAATACACTGGTTGTCGGCGCTCCTTACTCTTCTTCATTTCCCTTGTTTCCTTTTTAACATTGCTTGGCATAGGTGCCAGAACTCGTGCTTCCAGATTTTTCGTCAAGTGATCCGCGGCGAAGCTCGTGCCGCTTGCCGTGCCCTTGGGCAAGAACGCTGAGTGCGTGAGTCGGGGTGTCGGCCTTGGCAAGAGACTCGGTGATGTCGATCTACAAACCAGGAGGTGAGTCAGGGAGACAGGGGCAGTAGCTGGCAGACTTACAATATCTGCGACGAGCCTCTCGATCAACACCTCACTGACTGTCTCCCTGACGACAACCCTAAGGATCTCGATTTCGCTCAAGTCAGGGGCGAGTTCGTAATTGGGCACAATCCAGCCCTTGGAACGTAAGAGCGTCTGGATCCACTTCTGCTGGACGTCCGGGTTCTTGGTGCGGTAGGCCTCCGAGAACCTGAAGGATACCACGGGAAGCCCTGAGATGTAACTCTTTGAAATGGTCAGCACCAAGGGGAACTTCCCAGATGAGGATGCAAACCTCGACGTCTTCCTGGTCCATTTTGAGTGTTGACCTGATATCCCCCACGACGGAAGAGACCGGTCGATGAATATCGCTCAAGACTTCGTAGTATCCACTATTCTCGAGGGCTCGGCTCAACGTACGAGCGTTTTTTAAATCTTGGAGGGCGATTGCCCTATACCCAGCAAACCCAAGGTGGAGGAGCATGAAGTACTGAGCGATTATCGGAGCTGCAGGGCGACTGAAGTTGAGAGAGAATGAATATTCAACAGAACCGAGGTAATGGAGTTCGAAAATCAGATCTTTGGGGAGGAAATGCTTCGAACGCCAGACGACCCAACCGACGCCAACCTGAGCGAGACCAAATTTATCTGCAGTACGGTATTGAGCATCCACTTGATTTGATCAAGAGAAAACCTACGCCCAGAGGTGTTGATGGATACAACTCTGGGAACCTTGAAATCCCATTTTAACTTGGGCGTTGCAAACGGGGCAACGAAACCACCAGAGGCTGCGTCGACGTGAATACTGGGCAAAGTGATGAAGAGTTGCACAAATGATCGAGGAGTGGGGAGAACATACGGAACGGATATCCCGGTCTGTTTCTCGTACTCATCCAGAAGTTCGGCCATCTCTGTTACAGGCTCGTAGTGGCCTGTGTATGTGCTGCCGAGAATGATGAACACGCCAATCGTGTTCTCGTTGACGTATTGCATGGCCTTCTTAGGATCGAGTCGATAGTGACTCTCCTTGCTGATGGGTACCAAGCGGCACTCGACATCGAAGTACCGGGCGAATTTCTCAAGAGCAACCTGGGCGTTCGCACCCATAACGATGTTAGGACCAGGGTCGTGGATTGAAAGACCCTTCTCCTTGCGTTTCTGCTGCCATAAACGTTTCATGGCGAGACCCCCGAGCTGGATGGCTTCGGAGGAACCGGTCGTAGCCGTCCCTATTGCTCCGTGAGTGGAGGGGGCATGCCACAAGTCCGCAAGCATCGAAATACAACGAGTATGAATAACCTCTGAAGGAGAAACAATTAGAATTGAGGGAGTGGAGCCCGTTAGGAGAACCAACGCGTCATGGGGTATTCGTCCTGGTCGATGAGATTTTTATAAATGTTCTCTTGGACCAACCTCTCGGCCTTCTCAGGGAGGTACGTCTGGACAAACGAAGCGAGACTAGAGGTCTGGATCAGAAAAAGCAAGGGCGATCCTGTGGGAATGTTTTACTTGAGGAGAGGGGTGCCATCTAGAGACAACTCGTCGTGGATGGTCCTGTAGGCAGTGTCCTCATCTGTCCCCTGCGTTGCGTGTTAGTCGGTGGACAACGATCAAGGGCGTTAGAAACCGACAGTAGACGGGATCTTGTATTTTGGGATAGAAGAGGTGCCGTATCTTCCGCCATACGCGTGAGACCAGTTTCCTGGATCGTTCCCGGTGAGAGAATGGACGGTGTGACCGGAGTGCTTATCCCTTGATTCTTGGATAAGTTTATCTACATGGACATGTTTCGAGAGAGCCATGGTGGGGGGTGAGAAGCAGAGGGGTCATTTTTAACCAACCGGTTGTATTTATGGGACCCTCGGTCGATGATGTCACTGTCAGGGTGATAGGGGAAGGATGCGTGCCACGTGATCCGCAACCGCGATGGCTGGGCCCAACCTTGAGGTGTTCAAGTTCGGGCTCTATGTCTTCTTCCCTGTCCTCATGCTCCTGAGGTACGGTGACTCGGAGTGGTACCAGAACAACGTCATTCCGGTTAGAGCACCCACGTTCCCCCCAAGAAATTGCAGCCTGACCGTCCCGAACCACAGTACAGGAACAAGGTGTTTCCGCCAGAGGAAAAGACCGTTCGAGTGCGTTTGCAAATGCCTCTAGCCACAGAAGTTTTTAGCCCGCTCAACCTTGCTAAAATTTATAGGTGTTGCCGGCTGACCATTCCAAACTCAAAGAAGAGTTAGACCGGATCAGGGCCAACAAGTTGCAGCGCAAGCTGGAACGCGAACAGCACCAGGCCACCACAGACCCTACAAACTAAAGTATACACCTCCCTGCCTTCACCTTTCACTGGATGCCGTCTTTGGTATACTCCAGCGCTCTCCATTACACGCGCACTCCCAGTAATTCTTCCCCGTTTCCAGCTCCCGCTACACTATCTTCCGGTACTCTTCCATCTCCTTCAAGTTGTTTTTGAATTCCCCGCACGCAATGAATATGACGGCCTTCGGTTTATTCTTTGCTTCTGGCAAACGTTCCATCGACCCTGGCTCATACGCTGGCATCAGTGTGGCGGCACACGCTAAATCCGTTAACATATTGTGTTCCTCTGTTCTCGACTGGTCGAGGCACTAGTCTTTTGGTCAGGTGGCTGAATGACATATGTGATAACAATGTTACCTGCGAAAGAGCACGCCGTGCTCGTCGTTATCTTATCTGGGACACTTAGACACCTGACACTCCCTCGCCAGCCTAACGGCATCTTGACAAGACCTGGTGATGGGGGTATCTGGCGCTGCTAGTGACGTCGCTTTGGAAGTGAGTTTTTTAGATGCATTCTTTTTACACCATCTTCCGTCATAATGTTGGCCTCATCTGAGACGCCAGAGGAACCCGCCCAACTATTGTTCAGTACCATTGAGGAACAGAAGCAATTAACCCCCAGGGCCTCGACAGTGACGATGGGAACTTCAGTTGACGTCGGTTCACGCTCGCCGGGTACTTGACGGTGCTCTGCGCTTACCATCTCCCCATCCTACAGCCTTATACCCAGTCATCACCCCGCCTGACAAGCCACCCCCGCCGACGCTGTAGATGATCATGTCTGGTTTTCGTTCTAGCTGCTGCGAGGCTTTAGCCATCGTAGACCCATGTCCTTCCCACAGTGTCGGGTAGTCATAAGCCGGGATCAAGACGCTGCATAATCATCAATCAGCGTGAGCCCGGGTCGCCCCCGGCACACTCACGCATGAAGGTTAGCAGCAACGGCGTCTCCAGCGCTCTTCAGGGCCTGATCATGGTGGTCGCCCCCTGTGATGACCTCTGATCCCCCTTGCTCGAGGAAATAGACTGTATCGGGGCCTGTGCCGTTGGGAATGAAAACGGTGCATTTGACACCAAGTTTATTGGAGACACAGGCAACAGCGATTCCTGCATTTACCACAGATACTGCTATCACATGAATGTCTGCTCCGTGCTTCACTTTACACTGTTGGATGAAGAGAGATATCCCCCGATACATGAACGATTGAGAAGGTTGGAGGTTCCAGAACCAGTGGGGGTCACGACACGAGCTTGCCAGAGACAACAGCAAATACCTCAAGTTTTAGATATGCATTGATGCTTAGGCGGCGAGAGATGTGTGGTGAATGCAAAGCCGGTATTTCCGGACGCTTATCGGTGGAATCCGTTCCCGCCGCGCAGGTTCGTCAGCGAGATTGTGGAAATCCATCGATATCGGGCCCGTGCGCGTGACGTCACGCGTCTTGATTGCTCTCCGCCACCATGACGGGCAGGCAAGCCTATGCACACATCTTCTCATGTTCCCCGACGTAACGACTTTGACACAGCGCGGACCCGACTCACGGACGTCCCTGCACCTACGTGGTAGAACTGCAGGAAGGGATGCCATCTTACGAGATCGACGATGCGAAGAAAACGTACAAGCATCAATATTCCAACATATACTACATGAGGCTTCAGTTATTACGGTCATTCGTGCAGACGAGGGCCAAAGCCAAGTGGAAAGCCATCGCGGGTTCGTCCCCCCCCGTCCCTAACCATCGCGATCGTGTGATTGACACACAGTGTGGACAGACAACCCGCCTTATGTCGAACGGGTGTTGGAGGTCAACAAAGGGGAACTATGTTATATCATTGGAACGATTTACATGGAGATGCCGTTAAAACCTAATGTCATGGATGACATTGCGAGCGATGTGAGTACCCTTGATCTCGATCCATGATCTTTGTCCAACCTCATTCCCAATAGCTAGCTATTCCACCGCCCCCACCACTCACGAAGTTTCATTCGCCTGAGGACGCCATTATGATCGAGGACGAGTCCGGACGGATACAACTGATTGGTGACCGTTTGAAGAAGGCGAACCTTGTGACCGGTGTCATTGTCGGCGCGTTGGGGATGGAAACGAGTGACGGCGGTTTTGAAGTCGCCGACTTGTGCTATGCCGGAATGCCACCACAAGAGGCCGACCCTGACGTAGCCCCGCCAAGTAAAGGGGAAGATAAGATGGATGTAGATGGTACGTCGTCCATCCCCCCTGCAATAAACGAGCATTATCTCATGTCATAGACGGTGGCGAGCCGCATGAGTTGGTGGCGTTCATATCTGGACTTTCGCTCGACGACGAAAATTGCAACGACGTGAATATGGCCATGTTAGCCGAATTCCTGGTTGGAGAATTGGACGTCAAGACTTCCTCACGGATATCACGCCTGATTATCGCGGGCAACTCTCTCGCACCTGTAGTGTTCCTTCCGCCGGAAGATGAAGAAACAGATAATATTAAACCGGTGAGTCATTATAAGTCGCTGGGACCGTTCTGACCGAATGAACTAAACCATCCATTAATAGTGGAAGAACCAAGAAGTAATCAATTTCTCGACCGCGCCTACACTACAGCTGGGAGCCTTCATGCTCGATGTCGCGAGGACGATCCCAATTCACCTTGTCCCGGGACCTACCGATCCATCAGGAGCGATACTCCCACAACAACGAGTCCCACGTGGAATGTTTGGCAAAGTCCACGAATACAGTACGTTCGTATGCGAGACGAACCCTGTGTACCTGCGTTTTGCCACCGGTGAGGAGCCAGAGAGCGAAACTGAGACCGAGGTGGATACGGAGACCGAAGGCGATGCGGAAAGGGCAAAGTGGAGGGTACCTCGACCTCCTCCGTCGTTTAGCCGAACGTTCTTGGTGAACTCGGGGCAACCACTGGACGACATGTACAAGTATGTCGTATCTCCGCCGACTACCCGGATACAACTGGCCGAAAATAGTCTGAGATGGAGACATATGGCGCCTACAGCTCCGGATACCCTGTGGTGTCACCCCTACTTTGATCTGGAGCCGTTCATCCTTCCAGTGACACCAGACTTTTATGTGGTCGGAAATCAACCTGAATTCTCGACAGAGCTTGTAGAGGAGGAGGATGGAATCGAAGGGAAAAGGAGGTGTAGAATCGTCCTGGTACCGGAGTTTTCGAAGACGGGGGCATTGGTGCTGGTAAACTTGAGAACTCTAGAGGCGACCTGCACAAGGGTTGGTACCAAGGGCTTTGCGGTGAAGGAGAAGAAGGCACAGGAGTTGGCAGAGCAACGAAGGAGAGAGAAGGAGCAGGAGGTGAAAGACCAGACTGAACCGAGGGAACCACTGAGGAAGTCGACACAGATACCGGAAGCATTGTTAGACGATGAGATCGACTGATGCGTCGAATATTGTTTACTTTTATCCATCCCGACTTGATCGAGTCCCGTTCCGTTTGACCACCCGAGTTCACGACCAACGCCGACGACGATGCTCGTCCGAGTTGTGACTACGAACTCTTTACGACCCCTCGCTCGGGTCAGATACACGTCCATGTCCTCGACTTCGCGACCACAGCCTTCAGCAGCGTACTTCGATCCATCCAAAGCCACAGACCCATCTATCGCCCGAACACCTGAGAACCTGACCGAAGCGCAGCGTGAACAACTCCAGAGCGCGTTGAGGGTAGACCAAGCGGGTGAAGTGGCGGCCAATTACATTTACAAAGGACAACTCGCGGTATTCCAGAAGGATCCCAAGTATGGTCCGTTGATCCAGGTGCGCCTGTTCCGCCTCACGTTGATCTGTTAACCGACTCAACGGCAGTAGGAAATGTGGGACCAAGAGAAGAAGCACCTTAACGTCATGAACAAGATGCAGCTGCAGCACCACGCGCGACCGACTATTTTATGGGAGGTTGCTCAGGCTGCTGGGTACGGTTTGGGTGTTGTCACCGCACTTATGGGCAAGGAAGCCGCCATGGCGTGTACGGAAGCTGTGGAGACGGTTATTGGGGAACACTATCAAGAGTATGTCTCTCCTTCAAAACACACATCGTCCATGATCATAACTGGTTGCCCATAGTCAACTCAAAGCGTTGGAGGATTTTCCCGATCACCCAAGTTTACCTCTGTTGAGAGAAGTGATAAAGGAGTTCAGAGATGATGAACTGGAGCATTTGGATACGGCGGTGGTTCACAATTCGCAGAGGGCTCCTGCCCACGCGTTGCTGAGTACCGTAATTGGTGGAGGGTGCAAGATTGCAATCGAATTGTGCAAAAGATTCTAGTCACCGCTAATTTATTCGGCTTCGGGTGTAGGTTCTGAGGGTTTGATGGAGAACGGCTGCCCTTTCCTTACCCCTCCCCACTTCCACCGTACCTGCATTATTCAAGTGAGCAAATATCCCATATATGTATGGTTTTCGCGGAACGTACGTCGGTGCTGGCAGCAACCCAGTAGATGGATGCGGGGAAAACAAGGAGCCCGAGGATGGAAATCACGGCTGTCCTCGAAGTGAACTTGAAGTGTTTGTACACATCCTCTCGCTGTAACGCCGTCCAGTCAGCGGAAATTAGAGCATTCGGAAGGCGTGTGCTGACCATGACATTCCACCGCTCGATTGCTGGGTCATGCTAAGAGTTTCCGGGGGTTAGATACGTGAGCCAAACGACGAGTTACACCGAGCGCAGACATACTTTAACGTATCCTGCGCGAGTCCGGTCAGCTGAGTTCCAGGTCTTGGAAAGTCGTGAGACCTACCGTGTCCACCCATGTTGGTTTAGGTCAAGTCGCGGGTTTCGGAATCTGCCACCCACCCAGACGCCCTCACTCACTCCTCAACAACCACCATGTCTTACCACAACCGAGACAGAGAATGGGACAGAGGGAAGGATTATTGGCAACAAGGCGACTATTCATCGTGGAACGACGGTCCTAGGGGAAGCACCCGCGGTCGGGATGACGACTACCACACAGAGGGGAAACGAAGGAAATACAACAATGGAGTCAGTCTCTTCGCGAAACCTCGTTTACTATTCCGTTTGAGCCGATATATTCCAGGGCCACGACGGCCAAAAGGCATATGACGACTATGGCGGCGGATACTCGAAGCGCAACGACCAGGGGCACGGGGGCGGGGAGGGCTACGTCAAGAAGAGGCTGGTGCCCAGTGAAGCCAGTCCCCACGTAATCTTCTTGGGATTGGATCCAGATTTTACCGAATCGGATGTAAGCCTTACATTATCGCTGGACCCGTAGCTTCTAAGGATTGTGTTTCTTTATAGCTTCAAGCCTACCTCGTCAGCAACAGCTGCAGCATCGAGTCGGTCACGATAATCCGAGACAGATCAACAGGCACTTGCCCCATTCGTCTCCTGCTCCCTTCGCTTTGATTGACGTATTCTTCTTCTCGGGATTTTCTACAAGGTGCATCAAAGGGATTCGGCTTTGCACAGTTCACGAGCACAGAACACGCGAAAGCATTTGTGGATCCCTTGTTCCCGTTCATACAGATCCCACCTCCCGCGTCGCATGGTGCTTCTGCAACGGCCGCGTTTTACAAAGCCTTGGAGACGGGCGCCCAGCATAGCGGGAGGAGGGTGAAGATTGATTATTCTCAGAGCGCAACTCCCCACGATAAGGGTCGTGGGGGGAGGTTTCAATCCTCTAATGATGGGACGAGAGACATTGGAAACTCTCAATCTCCGGTTCTGCTCTTCCGCGGCCTTGACCCATTGTCTGGCCCTCAGGCTATTGCTCAGGCCATGAAGACCTCCTCAGGGATTGGGAAGGAAGGTGCTAAAGGGATGAAGCGGATCATTCTCATCAAGGATAAGGTGACCTTGGGGAGCTGGGGATTTGCTTTCGTTGAGTTCGTCGACCAGCAGGTACCGTCCTTGATCCTTTTATTGTAGAGAACAGTTTGCTTAGCCTTCTCAGTCTGCGTCGGCCACACTTGCCGCGACTATGGCGCCACAGATTCACCCGAATGGGTTCCGTATTTCCGACAGACCAGTGGCAGCGTCCTTCGCCCATCCATACTCATTCCAACCTATACCCGATTACTCTCTCAAGGACGATTCGTGCATCCCTTCTTCGATGGCTCTCGGCGGTTTGGAAGGCGCATACGTGAAATACTGGGACGAGGGTTCGATGATCGCTGTGACCGAGTTCGAAGCCGAACAATCAACAAAGTCCGGTCAGGAACAAGCTAACAAAGAGAAGAAAGAGAAGAAGAAAAAAGGTCAGCCATCAGCTTGGCGAGTTCTCGTTCTCTGGTGTTGACAACAGCAGCAGCGACGGCCCAGGACGCGCCCAAAGAAGCCACCATCCTGCCTTTATTGGACAAACCTGTCACCCTGAACTTCAATAAGGGTGGCTCGTCTGTAAACAAGCCGGCGCTCACAGGTGAAAACTGGCGATGATCTATTGATGGTTTCGCTGACCAAGTCTTAGCCTCTTCCGCATCGAAGGTTGCGCCTGTCTCTCTGGGCTTTTCGCTCGCAGAGGAGGGAGATGGACAAGATGATTCTGACGCGAACGCGGGAGATTCCAAGGGTTTGTCTCATGCCTCGAGATGCGCAAGAGTAGTATTCCAGATGTGTGAATTGACGATGCGTCACACGCAGTTGTTGTCCCTAAGAAAGTTGCTCCCCTGATTGCCAGTAAGAAGGTCAGTTGAGCGTGCGGTTTTCATTCAAGCTCGAATTGTTTACTTTTGTGTCATTTAGACAACAAGCAACATCAACAAGTGGAACTACGTCCAAGAGATCAACCAAGACAAGCCACTGGCCGTGCTTTCATCAGACTCGGTGAGCTACCCTTCAAGAAATCGGGATCACGCCCAATTCACCACTTTGTGCTGCAGACCGTGAAGATTCAAGCCATAGAGGAACAGAAGGTCTCACAGCCCGAGGACCTCCCGCCAGAAACCGAATTCGAATTTTCGAATACGAAAACTATGGCATGTCTACTTTGCGCTCGACAATTCAAGTCACTCGAGCAACTCAAGCGACATAACAACGAGTCCGGTCTCCATAAGGTACTGTTTATTTTCTCTCCTGCGAGTCCAGGTATTTGACCTAGAAGTAGAAAAACTATAAGGACGCGAACCTGAGAGACGCCGCCAGGGAGAAAGTTAAAGCCGCGCGGTTAAAAGGCATGAACGCCGATGACGGGAGCGAACAGAAAACGGACGACCAGACACCGAAGTATCGTGACCGAGCTTCAGAGCGACGAGTGATGAACAATCAACCCGACGCACCCGTACAATTATCCGGCTCGGGTGGTGGGGCCTCCAGCAGCGGTCGGCGTACTGCGCCTGGTCCACCCAAGCCTCCGAGCCCACCACCTCCCCCTCTCAACCCAGGCCAAGATGGGAATAACGTTGGGAACAAGTTGTTGAAGATGATGGGCTGGACGGAGGGCACAGGCCTGGGGACCAATGGAGAAGGGAGGGTCGATCCCGTGTATGTTGGTCCTGTTCCCCTCTCCTTTCTGTCGCTCACTGTCTTCGCAGACAAACCGCCATTTATGTACAAGGGGTGGGACTCGGTGCTTCCAAGGGCAAGGATATCGAGTCCCTGTCCAGCGGTGGCTATTCTTCGTACAACAACACTCATGAAGTGGCACGGGAACGTTACAATGATGCCAGCTGAAATGGGGAAAGTGGTCTTCAGTGTTGGGTTTTAGCCGTTGACCCGCTAGCCTCATTCTTATCTCACCCCCGGTTGTCCCTTATAATGAGTGTGTATTAACGATCGGGGTATACGCAGTCAGCGAATGTAAATAATCACAAAGGCGATACTGAGATACTTATTGAAAAGTCCATCACGGCCACACGTTAAAAACAAGGACCAAAGTTAAGTTACAACATGATATAGCTCAAGACAGCGGAAAGACCCAAGAGAGAGCCGCTAACGACCTTGCCTATCGCACTGCCAGAGTTGTTGTTATTGGCATTGGTGTTAGTGGGCCTGGGCCCGCTGCTGGTGCCGGAGGAGGTTCCAGAGCTCGAGAGATGGGAGGCGGAGAGGGTGGAAGAAACAACAGAGGAAGTGGCGGGGATGGAAGCGGTGGCAGTGCCTTCTTCAACCTGGTAATAGATCCCAGCGACGAGCGGACCCATGTTGGTATTCTTCACGTAGTCGGGGAAGATAAATTGGACAACCCCCGTGACAGGGCCAGAGAGGTCCCCAGGAGCGGTGAAGTTATTGCCCTGATCGTAGACGACGATGGTGTACCTGCGAGCGCGTTGAAAGGTGAGGCAAGGAAAGTAGACTGCGCTCATCCACTGACCTGTGTGGTCCGGAACCAGCGGGAGGAGCGGGTCCGGCATATTCGGTGATCGTGGTAGCACCTTCAAAGGTGAGCTTGCCACCTGTCAGGAAGGTGTCACTTGGTGTTCCATCAAATGGGCGTGAAATGGACGCGTACCGGTAACCTTGGCACCGTTGACGAGCCAGTGACGGTTCTGCCCACTGCTCTGGTCAGTGCCAACAGCGGCGGGGTCGATCATTGCGACCGTATAGGTTCCATTGAAAGTGACGGTCGAGTTTACGGGAGTCAATGAGAGCTCAGGAGCGTTCGTAACTTCTGTAGAATTATTCAGTCTCGTATAGGTGGTGGATCAACCTTGGAGATTCTGACGATCTTTTGAGACGAGTTGACCAGGAGTGATGCTTCCAAGACCCTGGAAGTTGGCGGTGAGGATTGCCGTTGGCTCGAAGACTGGGATAGGGACAGGGACGAGTTGTGCGTTTTTGAAATGGGCTTTGATGCCTTCCAGCTGGAGCTGGGTGGACTGAGAGAGAGCGACAGAGAAGAGGGCGCAAGTGACGAAGAGGGTGCGGAAAGCCATCTGGAAGGAGGGTGGTGGAAGTGGAAGTAATAAAGCAAGTAGAGTTGAACGTGTTTCCCACCTTCTTTCAGGTTATAACCACACTCCTCCGCCTCTCAAGATCTCACCACTGGCGACGACGGCGACGACGGCGCCGGAAGGACTGCAAACGCTACCCTCTGGCCTCGAGTATGAACTCATTCCTCACTCGCAAAAAGAATCGAACTCGCCAATCCTCTGGGTCGTCAGTCTCTGAACTCGGTGCCTCTAAGCCATATGAAGAACTGGGCCCTTCTCCTCGCTCACCCATTCACGTCGGGACGACCTCGCAGGCTCTTCGTGGCTCCGTATCCAACGTGATTTCTGCACCAATCACCAATCCGACCCTCACTACCGATGGTACCGAGCTCAACCTCTTCACCATGCACCGCTCGAGGCAGGAACGAGATCAATTATATAACTCGCACCCTTCTACCAGACCGATTTCACCCATTAATTCGCCGTCGACCGCAGATTCGTCTACGATTTACAGCGAGTACGATAAAACATATTCTCATCACCGGTCAACAACGAGCGTGAGCGAAACCTCGGTGTCGTCGGGGAGGAGAAGTCCTTCCGTCTCAGACTTTGGAGGTTACCACTCGCAGCGCAAGGGCTCCAACCAACAGACAACTCGACCGACATCTCGTACTACAACCCGGTCCGATCGCATGTCCACGAACACTCACTCTACCATTTCCGACTCACAACACCATCATTCGACCCACACTGGGAATGCCCTCCACGCCGTCCGGCATGGCATACATGGGGAAGAGTTTCACTTTCCCAGACCGAACAACGACGAGGATATCGAGGTGTTGTTCCAAGAGATCAAGCGTTCTTTGGACCTTGGCGATAACATGCCCAATATGACCATTGATCAGAAGTGGCAGATGGTGTATAATGCAGAACATCTCCGGTGGTCCGAGGAACGTAGGCGTGAACAGCAAACCAAGAAACAAGTAGAGACCGGACAATCTGTCCCTTTTGTTGAAGGATCGCCCGAGTGGTACATGCAAAGGTTTATGGACCGAACTATCACTCCGAAACAAGCATCAAGTTTGGAGGTTTCCTTGCGTAGCAATCAACTGAGGTCAATCACATCGCGACGTTCTTCCCCTTCTCCCGCTGAAGGGCATTTAGCTGGTTCAAGCACTTCGTTTCGATACAAGGCACTTCTGTACTTGCACAAGCCCTTGCGCAGATGTCAAGGAAGGGCAACAAGAGGTGATTAAGCACCTTGCCTTATTTCGTCACCACGCTGAACAGCTCGACTTTTAGGCGAAACGAGGATATTCAGTTAGAATTTGGCATTGCCAAGTGCATAAAGACTATCCTCAACAACCATGTAAGCCAAATACGTCGTTTTTCGTATACCATAACCTAACACAGCCCTTAGTTCGGCGCGCAGGAAGCATATACCCACCCGGCAATCGTCAGCCAAGTCGCTACATCACTGAATACCCCACACCTGCAAACAAGGAAGGCGATAGCGGATGTTTTAATCTTCTTCATCTACGAACGCGACTTCCAGGCATTCCCCCTCGTCATCAACGGCCTCGAAACCCTCAGCACTGCGAATAATGAAGCCGCGACACCCTACGCATACTGGTTCAGATCAATGGAGCAATCCCTCTCCGGACGGGGTGTCATGGGAAGTTTGGTCGGGGCCAGCGACGAAGTCCGGCGAGGCGGTGGTCCAGAAAGTTCGATGAACGATTATGCTGTCTGTACCCCCGTTCTCGGTTCCAGCCCCGTCATTCACGCACTTCTAGGTCAGCTGCATGATCATGATGAATGGTATTCTGGTCGCCTGCAATGACCTGGATTTACGGATACATCACCGCTCCCAAATGGAGGCGGCCGGGTTGCACCGGATCCTGAAACTTCTGTGGTCGTTTGGCTATGCGCAACTCGACAAACTCCTGAAGATTTTCCAACAAGCCCTTGATGAAGATGAGAGGAAGCTTCGGGAGCGCCTCGATCAGGAATTCCTGAAGGACCTTCGTAGCCCGGAAGACGTGTTCAAAGCTATCCAGGCAAAGACGGAAAACCTGAAAGCCAAAGACTATCTCTTGTCTACTCTGCAACACCTTCTGCTCATCCGAGAAGATGGGCCCGCCTTGACACACTACTACCAGCTGATCGACTCCATCGTAGCGGATGTTGTGTTAGACAAGAAATTGGCGGGGGCGGAACATAGGCTCGGGCAGTCCGTCGAGCGGATCATCGCCCAATTCAATGAAGTAGATCGGTTACAGGCTGTCGAGGATGAGGCTGCTGAAGCCAGAGCTTACGCATTACAGCTCAAACTCGAGAAGGATGCCCTTGATGTCGAGGTTTCTCAGGGCGTTGATGGACTGGTCGGTAAACTCAAGGAGCAAATCGCTCAATTGGAGGAGAAACTTCAAGTTTCTCGCGCCAATACCGCTCGTCTCAAAGGGAAGCTCGAGACGCAGAAGGCTGGGTACGAAGAACAGATCGCGCAGCTCGAGGCTCAGATCATGGAACTATTTAGGATGCTTAAGGAGGTCGGGAAGGGCGTCGAGAAGGTTTTCGAAACCTCCGGAGGGATGGATAGGAAGACTTTGATCGATAACCTCGAGAAACACCTCCAACGCCACAAGACAATCAGCATTCTCGAGGGCCGAGACAAGCGGAGAGGGAAACGTGAGGGTAATGCGAGTGGGTTCGACGATTCTGATACCGAGGACGACTCTGGGAGTGGTTCTAGAAACAGTAGTCTGCGAAGGCGGCCTGCGAATTCCTCCGTGAAGAAACGTATCAAATCTACGAGATTATCAGAAGCGCAGAACGGACACTTGTCTCAGTTCATGGACGCCGACGATGCTGAAGCACAAGAACAGCTAGAGCAGCAATTTGCTGCCGGTACCAATATTGTATGTGGCGTCCTTTGCAGCAAACACCCGTTTTTTCTCACTCGTCACTTTGTTCAGGTCCCGCCGTCCTCAGGTGCCCGAAGTCTCAGGGGATCACCGAGACGACCAGGTGGTTCCCGGGCTCTCGTGGATGTCTCCTCACCTCTGGCTACTTCGGATGTTATCACAGGTCATGATGACAATGAGGATGAAACAGAGCCTCGTCAGAGTGGTTCTTCGGGTCTCACAGAGGACACTCAGCCGACATCTGTTAGTGAGGCTGACGGTTTCTCTGGTGGGGGCATGACATTCGCTGAGCAACTGCGTAAGAAGCTGGCCGCCAGGGGACAACAACCTCCAATCAACCCCAGCCCTGTGACACCCTCTACGATACTACTGGAGACTGGATCGGACCCCCCGCCGCCCCCGCCCCTGCCTGGGATGTCCGATGCCCAGACAGAGGATGCCCTCCCTCCTCCTCCTCCTCCTCCTCCTCCGCCACCACCACCTCCCCCCGGCACGCCTGGCATTATCGGAATGGACGGTCCTCCACCTCCACCACCTCCACCACCTCCCCCTCCTCCCCCGCCCCCTCCTGGATTTGTGCCTCCCATTCCTGGGTCTACAGGATTCCCCCCACCACCACCACCACCACCACCTCCTCCTCCCCCTGGACGGCTTGGGGGACGATTTTCTATGGCTGCTCCTTCTTTGAATGGCAAAATCCTTGCTCCAATGACAAACTCCGCTCCTAATTCTGCGAGAGGGTCAATGTTGCTTGGCCCTAATATCAATAACATTCTCTCTGCTCGCAAGGATCTATCGATAGCCCCGAGCACTAAGATGAAGCAGCTGCAGTGGGACAAGATCCCTCAGCAACAGGCGCAGAAGACCGTATTTAACGATGATCCCACACAGGAGGAAGAATGGCTCAGGAAGCTCCAGCTTGATGGCGTTTGGGTTGAAATGGAGGAAGATTTCAAGGCCAAACAACTAGTTGTCAATCTTATGGGTTGGTCCTTTCCTCTCGTTCCCGATTTGTATTTGAATTGACGGTGCATTAGCTCGACAGAAACAAGCAGAACTCAAGAGCGTGCTGGATTCAAACACCAAGAAGCGCGTTGGTGAGTGAATTAACCAAAATTACCGCACAAATTATCGCTGACGTGCGACATAGAAATCCTGACCAAACTTGTCAAGAATTTGAGTCCGGAGGAGATCGCAGCTAAGATCGCTTCATTCGACCAGGGGATTTGTACGCAATTGTTCTTGTCTGAGCTCAAACCGATCCTTCCCACTCCCGAACAAGTATGTATCCCCTTTTAATGAATTCACAGCGTCTAATAATCACTATTAGGTCGGCAAACTTAATACATATCGTAAAGCTCCCCCAGAGCAGCTGGCCGAGCTCCACCCCGCTGATAGGTTAATGGTCCAACTCATTGAGATCGACCGTTTGGGCCCGCGTGTGGAAGGCATGCTGTACAAGACCGCGTTTGAGGAAAGCTGGACGATGTTGGATGAGGTTCGTCCCCCTAAAGTACCCTGTCCTCCTGGCCTTACGCCAAGATATTCAGAGTGCTAGGAGGCTTTCGGAGGCTGGGCAGGCGCTCTTGAACGCGAAACATTTCAAGGAGCTCCTCAGCGTGAGTCCTGTATGGGATATATATGAGATATGAGATGGCTGACTGTGGACTACCAGCTTATCCTACTCGTCGGAAATTATATGAATGGAACGGGTGTCAAGGGTGGTGCTTTCGGATTCAGGGTCAGCAGCATCAACAAGGTAAGTTGAGTTGCTAGCGTCGGATGACTTCGCATTAACAAACACTCCGGTTTTCTAGCTGGTGGATACAAAGTCGGTGAACAACACGACTCTCTTACACTTCCTTGAACGGACTGCATCCAAACACTTCCCTGATATGGAGGAGTTCTTGGAGGAACTGAACCGTCCTTCTGAGGCATACAGAGGTATTGTTGAGTGTAGACCGCACAATCTGGATGTGAAGCTGATCACGATTTTAGACAACCTCCAGGAAGTCCGGAAGGACCTCGCAAACTTGCGTGAAGGTCTCAGGAAGATACGCCAAGAACTCACAGACCACTTCGCAAATGTTGAACCGAGCAACCAATATGGCACTAAGATGTGGGCCTTCCTGAAGAAGGCGACCACACTCCTTGAAGACTTGGTCGACGACGTCAATGCTGCCGAATCTACGTTCTCAGAGGTCGCGCAGTTCTATGGTGAAGATGAGAAGAATATGTCATCCTCAGAGTTCTACGGAATTTTCAAGACCTTCATCACGTCTTACAGGGTGGGCACTGGGACTTGTAAAGCTCATCTCCCATTATTCCCGCTAACGTGTCCACAGAAATGCAAGATGGACAACCAAACTCTTGCGGAGCAAAAGGCCTCTGCGGAGAAGAGGCGTGTGGCTGCCGAAGAGCTGAGAGCTGCCAGGCAAAAAGCACAAGAGGAGGCATCCGGGAACGAAGACGCGTCTGTCCTCGACGACTTGCTCAAGAAGCTCCAGAGCGGCGAGAATGTTGGACGCCGAGCTCGGAGAACACGTCCAAGTGCAGCGAGTTCAACGCTCACGGTCGAGGCACCTTTGTTCGACAAAGAGGATCCAGCTGGCTTGGCCCGAGACATGCTTGCTCGGCTACAGTCCGACGGTTTCACGGTCCAGGCACCGACCCCTCCCAAGTCAAATCCCTATTCAGCCTCCAGGAGGAATCGCCGACGGCCGGCAGGGTTAGAGGTAACCCCAGAGTCGCCAAGCGAGCGGGACAGCGTCACTTACAACAACTCAATTACCTTGGTGGACCAGTCTGATGCTGGTTTTTCACGGACGAACTCTCTTGGTGGTGGCGACGATGATTCAGTAGGGGACGCCACAATCCGCGTGGATTCTTCATGACCATTGTTTTTATTTTGTATTTGCTTATACCACCCCTTTCTCGCATCTGCTTTCGATATACTCACGTATGTAGCACATGTTTTTTTAGATCAGGCTGAGCGCAGGATGGGAAAAAAAATGATGATGACAGGAGCGGGGTTCGAACCCGCGCCACTTGCGTGATGGGGAAGTTTACGCAACTTAAATCCCACGTCTTAGACCACTCGACCATCCTGCCGTCCTCGGAGATCAAGTTTCATCAGTCATGGACGGACCGCAATGCGACAAGCATTGGGCGTTGCTTTATAGACGATGGTTGTGGGTATGTAGTACAGAAATACGTATCAATACTTTTCCGAAATGACTTAGGAGGATTTCAGCACTATATCACGCAGCAGATGATGTGAATGTAAACTTACTTAGCGTCACGAGCGAGGTCCATCCCGTGAACGGATGGCTCCTTCGACCTTCTCCGGTCTCCGCGTTGTATTGTTCCCATATATACCCTGTCCGTTCGCACTCCTTGAAGACATTGTCGATGATGTTCGTCCGCAGTTCGGCATAGACCTTCTTGGCTTTCTCCCGGTACGGTCCCTCCACAGCGGCATACTTCTGTTGATGGTTTTTAAGGAAGTGCAAACAGTATTAGAGGAGAAGTACATACTCCGTGAAGTGCGCTGAGGGCCATATAGTTCATCGGCATCCAGATTGCACCTTTCCAGTAATCCTCTCCCTTTCCGAATTCAGGGTGCGACAGAGAAAGGCTGCGGATACCATACGGGGACCACAAGTGCGTGGGGTCGCTCATCAAGTCCAGCATGGCTCCGAGGTGTGGGGAAGACGGATCGACGAGAGAGAGAAAGAGGGGGAAAAGAGAAAGGTAACCACGATGGCATTCGTGATATGAGTCGTCTAGAGGTGTTGTTTAGGAGAGCGACGACAGGGTGCTCGAGATAACCGACCTTCTTGGTCGATGCCGAGATCACAATACATCTGGTCCTTCTCGCTCCAATGCAAGTCTGTCAAGGAGAACCGTGAGCGTTGGCACGGTGCCGTTGGGACGCAGCGGGTTACCATCAATGTTCTGGATAATCGCGTTCTCATTCTCAGCGAACGTCTCCGCATCATCCTCTTCACCGATGAATTCTGCAATTTCCTTCATAGCCTTGCTGAAGAAACCCATCCAAGAGATTAGATCCAAGTGTAGTTCACCAGCGTGAGCAGGAGCTCTCGGGTAGTCATCCATTCCGCTGGTCAGGACGTGGGTCTCGGAACGACCCCTCCACCGGTACCCTTCCGACCTCGAGCGCGCTTTGCGGCCGTATCGTTTAATGTGTCCACGCTGGGTCCGCCTGAACCATTCGTAGTGCCTGCGGAGAGGAACGTAGATGGTGTTCAAGTACTTTCGAGCGGCTTCTTGTTCTTCGAGGTGAATGTCACGCGATGAAGAAACGCCACGGGCGCCATCTGACATGCGAATTTGAGCAGCTTCGTCACCCATTCCCATACCCAAATCGAAGTCAGAGGGTCCCGAGGAGCGAACCTTCAACCTTGCGATAAAAGCGGTGACAGCCATGGCGAGAGTAGGTGGATTCGCAAACGTTGGAACCTGGGTTTGGAACTCCTTTGGCACCTGAAGAAAGGAGGTCAGGGCGCAGAACCAGCACCACGACGGGATTACTAACGCGACTACGGGCTTCTTCACCAAGAATCTGCTCACGTCCCACCCAACCATCCCCATCGACGAGATTGACCCAATCCTTGAGGATTTCCAAACTGAGGGCATTATCCCAAGCTCCGATGTGTAGCAAATGGAACCCTTCGTCCCTGCGCACGATGAACATCCGAGAGATCTATCAGGTCAACGTACATACCAATAGAATCCTCTTGGGAAGAAGCCCCTGCTCGGTGTCGCGGTAAGTAACTCCCGAGGTTCTGTCAGCTTGGGTCCCTTTGGTTTTTCGTCGTCTGTTTCGTCGTCTTCTTCGTCCCACTCATAAGCAAACCCACGGTCTTCAATCGAAGAACCATAGAAATAACCGATTCCACCCAGCAGATTCGAGGTAATAGCTTGAGAGAACTTCTCTGTCGTTTGGTTGCTGAGTGGGATGGGGAAGATTGACCTGAAACGGGCAACGAATGCTGAGGTCAAAGCTGGGATCCCCTGATCCAAACTTTCGGCTGCATCGTGGACATCAGAAACGTCAAGGACGCCGAGGTACTGGTATCGCACCGTCGAGCTTGTGGTTCGCACTCGCGCTCTCGTAGAACACGTCGAATTGGAAGGGCCCCCTGAACGTTTTCTGGACGGCGTAGAGGTTGCTATCCGGTTGAATGGCGTTCGAGACCTGTAAGCTGAAAGCAGGACTGGGGACCCTGGCCGTATTTTCTTGGGAGCGGAAAGGTTCCAAGATCTCGCCCGCTCGAGCGAAGATGTCATCCATGATGTACTCTGGGGCTCAAAGTCAGCGTCGAATGCGCGAACCAGTTGATTTTAAGTCACTTTTTGCTTGCCATATATCTCCTCGCTCCACTCGGTATCCAGCAAAACTTGTTCTTCCAACGGAGTCGCCAATACGGGATGCCTCGTCAACATAAACGTTTCCAGGATCGTCCTCGATGCGAATCGTAAAGTCGTCCAAGTCTGGAGTGGAACCTATAAAGGTGACTGGACCGTCAAAACCCTGAAAGCTCGGTAAATTAACACATACTCCTACACAGCTGCAAAAGAAGATAGAGCGTACCTGGGATATTGGATCATTTTGCATCTCAAGGCCACCAAGACCCTCGAGACCGGAGTAGAACACCGTAGAGATATACATGGGTTTTGCTGTGGGAAATTTGGTCGCATGTGAGCGTTCGTCGTCAAGAATGGAGTTCATTTGTCTTCGCTCACAAGCATCCATGGGTTCTCCCTTGATTCGAGCAGCCCAGCTACCACCGTTCTTTCCACCTGGGACCTTCAGAAACTCGGTGGTGATCTTGACGTTATTTTCCGAATCCTTGATCTCTTGAACACCCCCCTCACGAGGGTCATACTGGGTCCAAGTATAACTATCCAGCTTATCATCCTGTTCGCATGCGTGCCTGGACCCTTGAAACGCGACAATCAATACAAGTGTACCGCGACTTCTAGTCAGAATTGCAAACGCACTCTGCACGGACTGGTAGTTCAGGGTACTGAACCACATGAGACCGGTCATCAATGACTGGGGCAACCTCGGGCGGATGCCAAAGTACAGATTCGGTCGGTATGGCCCCCATAACAGTGACTGGTCGGTTTCGTGGACAGGCTCAGACACCACGGCGGCGGCAAGCGTGATCAGCAGCAGAAAGAGCTGCATGTTTGGAAGTGCTTAACAGTCCAAAGCTGATGTCGTGGCACACTGATCGATCACTCCTGTAACCAAGCGTCAAGCTCGGCGGTAGAAAAGGCCAGTTCTTGAAAAAGTCGCCTGCAATCCGGATACATGCGATGTCATGATACATAGGAAGGAACGCAGAAGGAGCGTGGTCATTGGCATATGAAAATCCCAGGGAAAGATGTGGCAAAAGAGTTGGAACTAATCTGCATACTAAATGTCGAGGCGAAGGGCGGAACTAATTGACTATAATCTGGCTTCCACGTCGTCTAGTCCCACTGAAGGTAAAATCGTCGGGATCAAAGGAAAGGGAATCAAAATGGAGGGAATCGAGTCTCATTTCGAAACTAAACTCGTTTGCGTATGAATCTTCTTCTATCACCATGCTAAGGGATGAAGCAGGCTGTACTTGACCGTAATCTTCTTCTTCGTTGTCATCGTCGCCTGGACGAGACGCGGTCCAGCTACGCTTCGAAGACGATCGGGAGGACCGTCTCGTCAAAGAGGTCATCGAGGGTAAAGGGGTCGTCGGAGGGACGTCAGAGGGAGGATCATCGAGTGAGGTGGTAGACGGCGTAGATGTTGAACTAGTTGCACTGGCAGTCGATGAGGAGCTGAACAGGCGAGGGAGCTCCAGAAGGGATAGGCGCTTGCGGAAGGAGGTGGACTTGGAGCGCAATGAATCCGGTGAGGTGGAAGAGCCGTCGTAGTGAAGAGGTGAAGTTGGTCTGGATGGCCCAGGTTGTGGGTTGGGGGAGGAAGGTCGGAGGGAACCCAGGGTGGAGGACTGCATAGAGGTCCCGGTCAGAGAGGTCGGCGATAGGGGCGGGGAAATAATCGAAAACGCCGGAGAAATAGGTCGGACGGTAGCAGTGGGAGATGGGGGAACTTCCATGCCAGATTCTTCTTCCTGGTTAAAACGGAAGATCTGACCAAGGGGACGGGACCGTCGCTTGGACAAGGTGTTCTTTAGGCTCCCTGCCCGGGAAGCAAACGACGGGGTAATAGGTCTGGCATTTTCGTCCCTGTGGGATGGCGGACCGGGGACAGTCTGGGCTAGCTCAGGCCGCTTGCGAGACGATTTCCCGACGTTCTTAATGGACCGCAATGCTTGGGACGCACGAGCCCTGAAGGTCTTGGACTTGGACATGTGTTCACTCTTCCCAGCAACGGAGGGGATATCCTTTCCAACCTTGTAGACCTCTATGTCGTCCTCGTCCTCTGGCTCGTACTGGCTTATTGGGGAAGAAGGTTCCTCTTCGGAACGGCGAACGGGCATGATGACCTCCTCCTCCGAAGCGCGAAAGAATACAGGAGCGGTGTTAGCAATCTGCTGGTGCACGTTGAGAGCAATGTCGACCGATTCGATGTCGGGTTCGGTGGAGAGAGCGGCCTTTGAGGCGTCGAAGTAGCAGTAGGGTGGTGTTTCCCCTTGTTCTTCCTCTGGGGGGATGACGAAAACGTCTGGCATTTGTACAGTGTTGAAGGAGGAGGGTGGGACGGCGAGTCCGGGTGAATCAAACGAACGTGGAGTCTTCATAGCAGAGTCGCGGAGGAGGAGGAGAAGGAGGAGGAGGAACAAGGTGTTGGTTCAAGAAATGTTCAACCTGACCTTCCTTATTTGTACATCCCGAACATACCGACGCGTCTTCTACGATGGCTCTACTAATCGACTACGGCCCTCTCGGATGGCCCGACCAATAATCTCGTTCAGCTCCTTCGCCCGCTGGATGTGTATCGCGTGACCAGTGCCCGAAAACTCTATCAGCTCAGCCTCAGGCATATTTGCCTTGATAAACTTGCTTCGCTGCGGGTTCACGAGGTGATCCTCGTCGCCGGTCACAATAACGACCTTGGGAATCAGTCTCGAGATTTCTCTCAGTCTATCCCCACTGACCCTGTGCGTCATTCCAGCCGCCATCTGCGAGATAACGCCGATGAAGGGTTGTGGTCGGGCGGTATAATATCGCTTCAAGAAGTTCTGAAAAGGCGGTTGACTGGAAAATCCTCTACAAGAAGCGAAACACGCGAGCTGACCTCGGCTTCTATTGCTTTATTCGTCCGACCGCGGGGGTCTCCTTCTGCCTTTGCTTCTAACCACGCCGACGGGAAAAGCGTTTCGAGTGATTTCGATACTCGCACAACTGGATCTTTGACCGTCAACAATCTACATGGCTGTCAGGTTCATCAAATACGAGGACGGCCTGGGCAACCCGAGCACCTTGCTATGGTAATCGTGCCTTTGAGCTAGATTTTTTGAGTGTCGTGTGCACCATCGCATTCGCGTGAAACCTACCGGAGGGAAATTGTTCCACGGCCGCCCGCCCGCGGTCGTGACAACGAGGGACAGGGACGCAATGCGGTGTGGTATCAGCGTCGACAATTCTAGAAATTTACCAACGATCCTGAACAGGGAATCCCAGTAGCATACGTTCGAGTGTGCAAACCTTGCGCAATCATACCGCCTAGCTCGCAGTCTGTGAACACAAAAACCCGACATTTCGGGATAAACCATACCCAAAGAAATACCAACAACGTGGATACCTCGTTCCTCTTTCCAACCGATGTAATCCAGTAGGACGACCACGTCCCCGGCCATCTCACTCGTCCTACATATCGAGCATAAGCTCCTTCAGATAGGTGACGCAACGGTTAAAGGTATTCACGTGTATGGGCCGAGAGGTGCCCCACTATTTCCGACACCTCGGTTGTCGAACACGAGGATCGAATAGTTTGGATCGCGACCAAAGTGTTCGACCTGGTTCGCCCAAGCAAAGGAGGTGGTATTCAGACTAGGGATACCAGAGAACTCGTCAACGCAATCCACTGTCACGGAAAATGAGCGTACTCACCCCATGATGAAGACTATCTTCTCCACCCCGGTCCCATGCTGTTCGTAATACAACGAGTGGTTCTCTAACGGATCCCCGCCGTACCTAATCTTGGTTACGGGGCACAGACCTTTCTTGACCAGACTTGCAGGGTCAAAGGCGGTCGGTAGGTCAGCTTCGTTTGGAGGACTGGTGGTCATGACGGGATGTAACCAAGTGAACGACTCACTAAGTCCGATCACACACCATCCTGGTCGGGATTCAGGAAGCGACTGCAAGACGAGGAGGGTGAAGTGTACATGTGATAAATATGTCATATCCTAAACTATTATCGGTATGAAACGAGATCAAAGGAAGGTGGCAGGTACATGACAGTGAATCTATCGTTTCCCATTAGCCCTGGGCCTTCCAGCGGCCTTTCCGTTCGCCTTTGCTGGAGGTTTGGCCGACGCCTTCCCCTTTGGAGGTGCCTTCTTCTTTGGACGGGCATCAGAGCCATCCGACTCGTTACCCTTCGTCTTCTTCACATCTTGTGCCTTCTTATCCGCTGCAAGCAACGTCATAAAAGCATGTACCAAAAACGAGTCAAATTACACTCACACTTCGCGGCCTTCCTCTCCAACTCATCCCAATCCTCGCCATCACTGCCGCTAAAGTCGGATCCACTTCCTTCGTCATCACTGGCATCGGATCCATCATCGAAGGCGCTCGCTGAGTTGCTGGCCTCCGAAAAGTCAGACTCGGACGGGGCGTGCTCGTACTCCGATTCAGACCCTGAGTCCTCGTCACTTTCCTGCTCCTCTCCGTTGGAAGCACCAAGGAAACCCCATCCACCCGCTGTGAAGAACTCATATGGGTTCTCGTTGACGTGCTTCATGATCGGATTCCAGTTAAGGTTGACGGGACCTTCAGCCAACGGAATGTCCACCGAACTACGGGGCATCTTAGTGAATGTTCTCGACATGGAGGAGGGGAACACTTACTCGAGCCACTGCTTGACATCGTCTAGGAGACTCGTCGGTATCGAGTTGATATGCAGAGGCGACTTGGTGAAGTCTTTAAGCACCAAAACCATATCGAACTGCTTCAATCCAAATTGAACGCGCTCCAACGATGCAATCTCGATTTCGTTCAACGTCACGACCAAGAACGGGGGATCGGAGAGGTACACCAAACAATCCGTCGTCGGTTGCAGGCGGACGTTTGTCCGGTGTGGGACACCCTCAAACGAGAGCTCTCGGAATGGTACATCCATCTCAATGGTATCACCAAGCTGAGGGGAAGGGTGAGACGCATGGCGCGGTGGGTCGTTCGTGCAAGGACTTACAGCTGCAGTCGCCGCCTCTGCCACCTTCTCCGCAAAAACCTTGAACTCCCTATTCAGCGTCTGCCTTCGCTTCCGCTCCTGCTGCTCTAGTTCGATCTCGTCTTCATCTCCGTAACGGTACTTGCGCTTCCTGTTACCCGTTTCGTCGAACTGAACATCCGATGCCTCGCGGAAGAATTGGACGTCCTATCAATCCTTCAGCACCAGACTGGGAGAAAGGAGACCAAGGGAACGCACGTGCGCCTTCCGTTTTCCGATCATCATCGGCGACTTCAGATGTATGTGGACGATCACGAGCAATTCATGATCACAGGGCTGGAAGAAAAGGTGTTTGATATTGCTGAAAAGGATATCTGTAATTCCATAAGTACGGTCAAGTAAACGTGGATGACGCAAAGTGTAGCCCACCAATTTTCTGCGAACCCATCGGCGATTGGTATCGTAGACCGTTCTGATGAATCTCGACCTCCCCAGGTAGCCGCTTTCCGTCTAGGGCTGGGCGAACGAACACTTCAGGAAGCTTGGTTGGTCGCCTGCCCTTGAGTTCGATGAGAGAATCTTGGTCGACGACGTCTGCCATCTCCTTTTTCTGCTGCTCCCGTTTCGTAACCTCTTTCTTCAAGTCTGTTATCTGTTTCGAAATGGTGTCGAAACGGTGGCCATCAGTAGATCTGTAAGTGATTGACCGGACGAAAGTGGCATCGGGGTCCTCGAAGGGCTATAGAATAGAGGTTAAGAATACCCCGGCACAGTTCAAGCATACAGTCGCACCGTGTCTTCCTTCTTGCCGGCGATTTGGCCCGGTGTTTGGAAGTTAATACGAAGAAGTGTTTGATTACCCTCGTCGCTCTTGCTGACATTCTTGATCGTGTTGATATGGAAGGGGACGGCAAAGCCATGGATGGGCAAAACAATGGTCGATGCTTTTCGATCAACGAAGATCTATAAAACGTAAATGAGGGTTTTCCATATCCGTGTCGAAAAGTGACACTGACCCGTAGGCTCTCGACCTCCTTCGGGAGACCGAGTTCACCTTTGTAGCTCTGGAACTTCTTCCATCCCTGCCCCTCCTTCCCACCAGCGCCTGATCCACTCTCAGAGTACTTGGCTAAGCCATTCTTGTGGAGCTGGGCGTGCAGTTCCCTCTGATGCTCTGTAATTTTGGCGGCGGAACTCTGGGCCGCCTCCGCCTGACCAGCGTTCCTGGTTTTGTTGCGGAGGACCTTTCCTCCGGCGGTCTTGTGCTTCTGCGGGGACGGGTTACCATTAACACCTTTCTTTGTGGGGGCTCTTATGTCTTCCTCCTCGCTGCCATCGTCAGAGAAAAACATGACGTGTTTAGGCTTCTTCAACCCCTCCGTGAGGCAAGTGGCTGGTCGTTTGCTGTTCACAATCACGGTGTCGTTCAGTTGTAGAGCATACCTAACCGAAGACGATGTGAGAGGCGAACGCAAGGGGGAGTTTGATGGCTCATACTTTTGTCCCTGGTCGTCAACGAGGTCTTGGAATCCAAGTGAAAGGATGAAGGTCATATTCGTCCTGACCCTTCGAGCATTCTTTGCAGATAGGAGATAGACCGAGTCCCTGAATTCCTGACCGGTCTGGGACAAGAAGGGTAAGTGGATGACTACTCAGCACCAACAGATGCGTACACCAAATCCAACGCTTTTGATGAAGTTCTTCTCCAACTCCGGTTTTTTCTCGCGAATATACGAGATAGAGTGGAGATAGACATCACGGGCCACAATGCCATCCTGCAGCTTTTGCATGAGTTCCGCTTGAAGGTTGAACAGGAGTCCGTAGATCGCTTCTTGTTCCTGAAACAAAAGTCAGTAGGAAACGAGTAAACAGAATGACACACACCTTCGTAGGGTCCACCATGATACTTCTACCAAGACTTGAACAATATGATTTGTACCGCATTCCGACTGAGACCAAGAAAACGCCCTTATGGGCGATGTTATCAGGCGTCGACTCGGCTGTGAACTTAAGATCATAGCCGGAGGCGGTCTGGGATTGGATAATGGTTGGATAACAGAATTCGACAGATTGCCAGTCAATCTGAAGGGAGATGAATATAAATGGATGGAGGTAATATATCCCGGTGATCCGGAGCATACCTTGCCGAGATTGCCCTTCTCCCAGACCTTCATGTCGGGTGGCTTGTCATCAGACCCCAGCCTTCCTTCGATGAGGGCAGCAAAGCCTTCATGTGAAATCTTGGTTTGTCGGTCGACGATAGTTTCTAGCTTAGGGGCAATATGGTGTTGAAGTAAGGTCCTGGTCAGATTTCCGGCCATTCTCAGGCTGCTCTGTTTCCCAGGAATGAGTCAGCGGGGGTGATGTGAGAATTATAGAACACTTACAATTTCTTCCTCGTCCTTCACAGCCACAAACCCAGAGATAGCTGAAGCAATGTCCACAACTGTTGGTTTTGTCGTGGCGCCTTCGACAGCCGCATTCCATTCGTCGACCATTTTCCCGGTATGTTTCTCCTTCACAAGGGTGCCGACACGCTCTGATGAGGTATACACGCCGAGAAATTTTGGTAGAGCATCGGTGGCTGGTTCCTTGCCCTTTGCCAATACAAGGATGTTAACGGGGACGGGGGATTTTGATGTGGCAACCTGTGACAGGATCTTTGCTAGTTGCCTGTGAGAACGTGGGAATACAGCGGTGCGGGGAGACAGCACCTTTCTTGGCAGAACACAGGACATGAAGTCCATTCTTCTTCAGGAGTAGGAATGTCGTCGGAAACTCGTATCCAAGTAGCCAAGTCTACCCTCAGATCTTAGTGACTATGGTAATTGCCGATGGGCGGGCAGTCATACCTGGAAGGCGACCCCCTTCTTGGTTGGTTCCTCCTCGCCTGCGGGGTCTCCGGCAACTAGAAGGAGAGCATCGCAGTCGGCGACAGAACTGAAATCTTCGTCCTTGGACCCGCTCTTTCGGCTAATTAGCTGTGGTTGAGCAGAACGCGCGCCAAGTGGTAAGCACCTTCCAGGAAGCCAAAACTCGCTCTAGCCTGCTATTGAAGAGGTCTTTGTTGAGCTGGACATCCATCTCCGGCCGGTGAAAGTGAGCAGAGGCTCGGGAAGACGGTGGACAGGGTAAAGGGAGGGGAAATGAACGTGACACACGCGTTTGTCACACACGCGGGTTGAACGATCCGTGCCGTCTGGGTCAGGCAGAGTCATCCTCCAAACTATTCAACAAATCTACCACGACCGGCCGACCTCCCAATCTGCTCCCAATCGCTGCATTTACATGTACCTTGTGCCTTTCTCCAATTTCAGCCCCTCGCGCTTCGTGGATGTGCCCGAAGACGTGCAACCGACAACTCTCCAACTCGGTCAGCCTCCTCGCAAGGACACCGCACCCCGCTCGAACCTTTTTCCTCGTTTCGTCCAGAATGTGTTCCGCCGGCGTGTGAGTTAACAGGACCTCTGTGTCGTCAGGGATCTTGGAGTAGACAGCTGCGCAAGAACACGTTCGTCCCGCAACCAATGACATCATAAAGATAAGACACGCACCGGCTGCCTCATCCTCGTTCTCGTACTGGAACGCGCCAAAGGAATACCGTGCAGCAGCCTGGTAGTTGGATGGGTCGACTTATACGAGACAGATGTCGGACGTGCAACTTGAACGCACCGGCGATCCAAAAACTTTCCACACCCTCCCTCTCACCTCCACCTCCAGTGACTCGTATTCGAGGTAGTGGACCCCTGATCTCCGGGCAGCGTCTCCTCTCACAACTTGCTGCAGTTCTTCGAACACCTGGAGCCAAATAGGGTGGATGCATTTTTTCGAGTTAGGGTCCGCTTACCTTCCCGGTGAAACCCATCGTCCCCATATAACCGCCAACTTTCCAATCCCCGTCCAGGCATAACTGCGAGTTGAAATGAGACGATCTCAGACCGAACAATGGTCCCGTTGAGCCTTACATCATGATTGCCTGCGATTACACTCCACGGGCGGTGAGACGGACATACGATACCAGCAAAAACACCCAATCCCACTCACACTTTCGTCTGATGGGGTAAACTCCCCAACCAGTCGAACATTGACTTCATACTCTCGGGTAACCCTGCACTGATATCTCCCGCATGTAGTAGTACATCACCGTCTGGCACCGCTGGAGTGCAGTTATGAGTATCTGAGATGCAGACGAATCTGGTCCATTGGTCCCCCGGGTGAGGTGGGACAGTATCAGGGTCGAGATATATTCTAGCTCCTTTGGTCTGCAGGGTGACTCCTTCACTGTAACAACGCCGCATCAGCAAGATGAAGGCACTTGCGTTTTGCGAGGACGACTCGCCTTTCGGTGGTAGATGTGGCGATCGAAGGCTTCAGGCTTGTGGTCACCATGTTATGCACTTGACCAACTATGTCCATCATCACCGACGACCAAGGACTCCCTGTGCCCGATGATCCCGCCGTTTCCTCAGAAGAGACAACTGTCGAGCCTCTTTCGAAAAAAGCTCAGAAGAAGGCCGCGAAAGCTGCTCGATATGCGGAACAAAAGGTGGAACGGAGAGCGCGCGAAAAGGAGAGGAAGAAACTCAAGCGAGCTGTCGCACAGCCCGAGCCTCAGGATGAGGATGGGCCGAAGTCAAAGCGGGCCAAACTGGACCCGAGCTCCCAAACTAAGTTCGGCGCAAGGCTGGTCATTGACCTTGGATTCGATGATAAGATGACGGAGAAGGTGCGTATCTGGTCTGCATTTCCCCCTTGTCCCAGTTTTTTTTCATCTTCGTACACAGGAAGTAATATCCTTATCCTCACAACTCGCATACACATACAGTGCAAATAGGAAGGCACCATGTCCCTTTGAACATCTACTTTTCACCTCTCTGGATGGCAAAACTCTCACACGGCTCGAGAGCATTGGCGACGCTGGGTACAAGCGGTGGACTGGTGTCGAATGGTGGACGACGTCATACGAAAAACTGTGGGAGCCCCCAGATGGTCACACGCCTGTGGGTCGCGGCACAATTGTCTATTTGACTGCAGACTCGGACGTCGAGTTGACGGAGCTGAAGGAGGGGGATACGTACATCATTGGAGGGATCGTCGATCACAACAGGTACAAGGTGCACGGAGCATCGCGTGTGCAGTTGGCGGGAGCTGATTGTGCTTGTGATAGAACCTATGCCTCGACAAAGCGGTGGAGACAGGTGTCCGCCATGCTCGTCTTCCAATAGGAACTTATCTTGCAGAGCTCCCAACCAGGAAGGTGTTAACCGTAAACCAGGTCGTTGAAATCCTCCTCCGTTGGAACCAGTCGA